>Ga0316193_10000023_pt1 | contig 66325 bp, 47 predicted proteins | sample MerIslsedime2_MG_FD_207735 | JGI IMG/M metagenome (GOLD analysis project Ga0316193, IMG submission 207735) | Coastal sediment microbial communities from Maine, United States - Merrow Island sediment 2 | ecosystem: Environmental > Aquatic > Marine > Coastal > Sediment | place: USA: Maine... | reverse complement strand
CTCAAGAAGGCGCGGAATCCCAAATGGTGTCCCCAACGGGATTCGAACCCGTGGAAAGGGGTTGGGAAGGGGCATTCCCCCTCTCTGAGGACATGGCTCGCATCGAGGGTCGCTTGCGACCCTCGAATCCCAGCTGACGCCCCGGTCGACAGAGAGATGATCCGGAACTGTGGTGCTTGGAGAATCAGGTGGGTGGCTGGGAGGCAGGGATTCGAACCCCGATTCCACGGTCCAGAGCCGCGTGTCCTACCATTGAACGACCTCCCAACGGCCGCGAAATCCTAGCAATTCCGCTGGCGAGAGGTCAAACCCCGAGATCCTCCTAAGGACCAGACCGCAGCTCGAAAGTTCTATACTGGTCGAGGGTGATGTTTCCTGTGCTCGATTCGACAATCCGTGACGCAGGAGTCCTGTGAATCGCCACACCAAGAAGGGGGGACGGGACCGTGTCAGAGACCAAACCCACGAACCTACAGACCATTCTGGTAGCCACAGACTTCTCGCAGACCGCCCAGGCGGGAATCGATTGGGCGGTGCTGCTCGCGAGCTCTCACGGAGCCCGCATCGAGCTGGTACACGCCCTCATGGTCCCGAACCGGGCGACCGACTTCGTACCCTCGCCACCCGACTTCACGGAGGCTCTTCAGGAAGCCGCTTCCGGCAAGCTGAACGAAGCTGCCGAGGCCATCAGGGCGAAGGGAGTGGAAGTCGACTCCCATCTTCGACTTGGGGTCCCGTCCCAAGTGCTCCTTCAGACCGCAGACGAAAAAGAAGTCGACGCCATCGTCGTCGGCACCCGCGGTCTCACCGGCATACGACATCTGCTCCTCGGCAGTACGGCGGAACGGGTGGTTCAGCATGCCACCTGCCCTGTCTTGACCGTCCACCCGGGCGACGCTGATCATCATCGAGAGATCAAAACGATTCTCGTGTCGACCGATTTCTCCCAAGACTCCGAGACGAGCATCGGGGCCGCTTTGCGCCTACTTGGCCCGCAGCCCGTGGCCAAGCTCGTGCTGCTCCACGTCTATCATCTGCCCTACGAGTACACTGCGTACGGCACGATTCCCACGTCGCTGGACTACTTCAAAGATGTCGAAGGCGCCGCCGAGGAACGTCTCAATGAGATAGCCCGAACCCTTGACCGAGAGGGGCTCGCTGTCGAGACCCTTGCCAAGGAGGGTTATCCACCGGACACGATCATCGATCTGGCCGATGAGGTTAGTGCCGACCTGATCGCCCTCGGCACCCACGGTCGAACGGGCCTGGCACACCTTCTCCTGGGCAGCACGGCGGAGCGGGTCGTGCAACACGCCCGCTGTCCGGTGCTCACGGTGAAGAAGACCATCGAAGCCTGATCGCCTACAGGCACCCGTTGCCGCGGGAAGGATTCACAACTTTCCCGCTGCCTCTTGACCTCGAGAGCCCTCCACCTCAGAGGGCTCTCTGTTTATGAGGAGTTAAAGATACAAGTGGAGGGGCTTGCCCCCTCCCGCGGGAGCCTGCAAGGGGCTCCCCTACAATGCCGACGCCGTCCCCCTGCGGACCACCCGGATGGGCCTGTACGAAGAGATGGTCATCTGTTCAGGACCCAGGACCCAAGCCCTCAAAGGTCGGCCGGAGCAAGCGACGGACGATTCAACCCCCAAGCCCTCAAAGGCCGGCCGGAAGGAACGCCCGGCCGCCTCAATCCTCAGGGTGGGTGGGGGAAAATGGCGGAGAGGGAGGGATTCGAACCCTCGGTCCAGGTTACCCCGGACAACTGCTTAGCAGGCAGCCCTGTTCGACCACTCCAGCACCTCTCCGCGGTCCTTTCAGGACTTCACATTCTATGGGCCCCTTCGAGCCATAGTCAAAGCCTCGGTGCGGTCGCTCCCCTTCGGTTGGCAGAAGGCAGAATCCCGGCTATGCTCGTGCCACTCCGAGTTGTCGGTTTTCTTGATCAAGCATCTCCACCACCCATTGACTCCCCCGATCTCGATCGAAGGAAAGGCAGATTCATGAGCCCCAAGGCCCCGGCTGACGTCGACAAGACAGCCATCAATACTCTCCGTTTTCTCGCTGTGGACATGGTGGAGAAGGCCAACTCCGGACATCCGGGTGCACCCATGGGCCAGGCTGCCATGGCCTACTCGCTCTGGACCCGCCACCTGCGCTTCAGTCCCGAGACGCCAGGGTGGCCGAACAGGGATCGATTCGTCCTGTCCTGCGGCCACGCCTCGGCGCTGCTCTACTCACTCCTACATCTGAGCGGCTTCGATGTTCCCTTGAGCGCGCTCGAGGAGTTCCGCCAACTCGAATCGATAACTCCAGGCCATCCAGAGTATGGACTGACACCCGGCGTAGAAACGACGACTGGACCTCTCGGTCAGGGCCTCGCCAACGCAGTCGGAATGGCCATGGCCGAGAAGATGCTGGCCGCCTATTTCAATCGCAAAGGATTCGACCTTCTGGATTACAACACCTGGGCCTTTGCCAGTGACGGCGATCTGATGGAGGGAATCGCTTCAGAGGCCTCTTCGCTCGCCGGTCACCTGGAGCTGGGCAAACTCATCGTGGCCTGGGACGACAACCACATCTCGATCGATGGCTCGACTTCCCTGACCTTCAGCGAAGATGTCTGCCAGCGCTACGAAGCCTACGGCTGGCATGTTCAAAGGGTCGATGACGGCAACGACCTCGAGGCCCTCGACGCGGCCTATGAAGCGGCCCGAGAGGAGGACACCAAGCCCTCCTTGATTGCGGTTCGCACGCATATCGGCTTCGGCAGCCCCAAGAAGCAGGACACTTCCGCCTCTCACGGTGCCCCATTGGGTGCCGAGGAAGTCGCCGCCACCAAAAAGGTTCTGGGATGGCCACTCGAGCCTACCTTCCATGTTCCAGAAGAGGGGCTCGAGCCGTTTCGCAATGCCGCCGAAGACGGTGCCCAGGATGAGATGGCCTGGAGGGAGATGTTTTCGCGCTATGCCGAGGACTATCCGGAGTTGGCGAGTGAATTCCTGAATCGACTCGACCGAAAACTGCCATCGGGTTGGGCCGACCATCTGCCCACCTTCGACGTCGGGGACGGCCCCCTCGCCACCCGCAAGGCCTCGGGGAAGGTTCTCAACTCCGTGTGCGACGCCATCCCCTATCTGGTCGGAGGATCGGCCGATCTCGCCGGCTCCAACAACACCCGCCTCCAAGGCCTCGACGATTTCTCGCCCAGCGAGCCCGGGGGTCGAAACATCCACTTCGGTGTGCGAGAGCACGCCATGGGTGCCATCCTCAACGGTCTGGCACTCTCTGGAATGTTGATCCCCTACGGTGGCACGTTCCTCATCTTCTCGGACTACATGAGGCCCGCGATTCGTCTGGCGTCCCTCATGGGGCTGCCGGTCAAGTACGTCTTCACCCACGACTCGGTATTCGTCGGAGAGGATGGGCCCACCCATCAACCGATCTCCCAACTGCTGTCGCTCAGAGCCATCCCAGGTCTCACCGTGATCCGACCTGCTGACGCCAACGAAACAGCAGGTGCGTGGAAGGTGGCCATCGAGCGCCAGAACGGACCGACGGCTCTAGCACTAAGCCGACAGAGCCTGCCCATCATCCAGCAAGCCCCCTCCCTGGCTGTCGAGGGCGTGGCTCGAGGCGCCTATGTCGTGGCCGATCCAGCCCAGGGTGAGCCCCAGCTGCTGCTCATCGCCTCGGGTTCGGAGGTCACCTTGGCTCTGGATGCCAGTGCATTGCTCGCCGGTCAGGGAATCGCGGTGCGAGTCGTGAGCCTGCCATCCTGGGACCTCTTCGAGGCTCAGGATCGGGACTACCAGGAGAGCGTCTTACCGCCCAGCCTCACGAAGCGGCTGGCCATCGAGGCAGGGACGACCCTGGGCTGGGATCGCTATGTCGGCACCGAGGGAGATGTCATCGGCATCGATGGCTTCGGGGCTTCGGCTCCCCACCAGGCCGTTGCCGAGCATTTCGGGTTGACCCCCGAATCGGTGGCTGAGCGCGCCAAGGCGCTGCTCCTCAGCTAAGCTAGCGCAGCTATGGTGAGGACTCGATTCGCTCCCAGCCCAACGGGCTTCCTACATATCGGAGGCGTGCGCACCGCGCTGTTCAACTGGCTCTTCGCACGCCATCACGCTGGACACTTCATCCTGCGCATCGACGACACCGACGAGCAGCGCAATGTGAGCGAGACCCTCGACCCAATCCTTTCCGGACTGCGGTGGTTGGGGCTCGATCGGGATGAAGGTCCGGATGTCGGGGGCGACTACGGTCCCTACTTCCAATCACAGCGGCGAAACCAGCACCAGGCTGCTGTGGAGAAGTTGTTGGCCGGTGGGAAGGCCTATCGGGACTACGCTACTCAGGAGGAGCTACAGGCCGAGCGCGAGGGAGCACAGGCCCAGGGAAAGCGCTTCATCTACAGCAGACGCTGGATGGCCGACACGGCGGAGCAAGCAGCCGGCTTCGAAGCCGAGGGACGCACGGCCGTGGTCCGCTTGAAGATGCCCAGGGAGGGCGTCTGTAGGTTCAGGGATCTGATTCGAGGTGAGGTGGAGTTCGAATGGGCCCAGGAGCAGGACCACGTCATCCAGCGCGCCGACGGGTCCTGTCTCTATCACCTGGCCAGCGTCGCCGATGACGCGGCCATGGAGATCTCTCACGTTATTCGGGCCGAGGAGCATCTTTCCAACACCCCCCGACAGATCTTCATCTTCGAGGGACTCGGTCACGAGCCACCGGAGTTCGCTCATCTGCCTTTTGTCGCCGAGCCCGGTAGTCGCAACAAACTCAGCAAGCGCAAGCTCGAGAAGTACCTCAAGAATCCCGACTTCGCCAAGATGCATCAGCACGGCGTGGCGATCGCGGATGCCATCGGGCTCGAGACGGCCGCAGAGACCTTCAACCCGGTTATCGTCGACTTCTACGAGAAGGTCGGCTATCTGCCCAACGCTCTCGTCAACTATCTACTGCTGCTGGGGTGGGCCCTCGACGACCGGACGGAGTTCTTCTCGCGCGAGGAGATGATCGAGCAGTTCACGCTCGAGCGGGTCAATCGCTCTCCCGCCAGCTTCGACCCCAACAAGCTGCTGGCTTTTCAGGAGCACTACATGCAGGAGCTATCGGCGGAAGAGAAGCTCCCACTCGCCTTGCCCTACCTCGAAGCCGCCGGGTTGCTCCCTTCCCCTTACGTCGATGACGCTTCTCGCTACGTGACGGAGATGCTCCAGGCTGCGGGCGACCGAATCAAGGTAGCGGGCGAGAGCCTGGACTACCCCGAGCTCTTCGTCGGTGACGGTGCTTTCCCCTACGATTCAAAGGCCTTCGACAAGCGATTGAGAGACGCGCCGGAATCCGTGGCGCTCCTGAGAGGCTTCAGGGATCTGCTGGCGGCCACCGAGCCGTTCGAGGCCGTCACCCTGGAAGAGGCAATGCGCCGTTTCGTGGAGTCGGAAGACGCCAAGATCGGACAAATCATCCATGCGCTCAGGGTGGCTGTCACAGGCAAATCCGTCGGATTCGGCATGTTCGAGATTCTGGAGATCCTCGGCCAGGAGCGCAGTCTCGCACGAATCGACAGGGCCCTGTCCCTGGTCGAAACCACCCCGAGTTAGACCTTTTTCGAGAGTCGCAGGTGATCCGCAATGAGCAAGCCCAACCCTGATAGCCCTGACACAGGCAACGAGCCCGAGAGTCAGACCACCAGCAACTTCATCCGTTCGATCATCGATCAGGACGTGGCGGTCGGGAAGCACGGCGGTCGGGTTCACACCCGGTTTCCCCCCGAACCGAACGGATACCTCCACATCGGGCATGCCAAGTCGATCTGCCTCAACTTCGGTCTCGCCGCCGACCATGACGGCCTGTGCAATCTCCGGTTCGACGATACGAACCCCATCAAGGAGGAGGCCGAATACGTCGAGGCCATCAAGGAAGACGTCCGGTGGCTGGGCTTCGATTGGGAGGATCGCGAATACTACGCCTCCGACTATTTCGGGCAGCTTCATGAGTGGGCTGTCGAGCTGATCAGAAAAGGCAAAGCCTACGTTGACGATCTGACTGCCGAGGAGATCCGACAGTATCGGGGGACACTGACCGAGGCCGGGAAGGAAAGCCCCTATCGAGATCGGACGGTGGAAGAGAACCTCGCGCTCTTCGAGTCCATGCGGGCAGGCGAGCTCGCCGATGGATCCAAAGTGCTGCGGGCCAAGATCGACATGGCGGCTGGGAACCTCAACATGCGAGACCCGGTCCTGTACCGCATCCTGCACGCCAGCCACCATCGAACCGGTGACGATTGGTGCATCTATCCCATGTACGACTTCGCTCACGGTCAGTCCGACTCCATCGAGAAGATCACTCACTCGTTGTGCACGCTGGAGTTCGAGGATCATCGACCGCTCTACGACTGGTTCATCCGCGAGCTGGATATCTTCCCCTCGCGACAGATCGAATTTGCCCGCTTGAACCTCAGCCAAACCGTGCTGAGCAAGAGAAAGCTCAAGCAGTTGGTCGACGAAGGCCTGGTCTCCGGCTGGGACGATCCACGGATGCCCACCATCTCGGGGCTTCGCCGCCGCGGTTACACGCCGGAATCGATCCGCGACTTCGCCGACCGCATCGGCGTCGCCAAGGCCGACAGCACCGTGGATGTGGCCCTACTCGAGCACTGCCTGCGTGTCGACCTCAACAAGCGAGCGCCGCGAGTGATGGCTGTGCTCGACCCCCTCAAGGTCGTGATCGAGAACTACCCCGAAGGCGAAGTGGAGATGTTGGAAGCGGTCAACAACCCCGAGGATTCCGAGGCTGGAAGCCGGCAGATTCCCTTCTCTCGCGAGCTGTGGATCGAACGAAACGACTTCCGCGAGGATCCGCCCAAGAAGTACTTCCGACTGGCACCTGGACGCGAGGTCCGCCTACGTTACGGCTTCTTCATCACGTGCACCGAGGTCGTCAAGGATGAGAGCACTGGTGAGGTCGTCGAGCTGCGATGCACCTACGACCCCGAGACGCGCGGCGGCTATGCGCCTGACGGACGCAAGGTCAGAGGCACCATCCACTGGGTCTCAGCTGCCGAGGCCGTGGATGCGGAGGTGCGGTTGTACGACCACCTCCTGAAGCCGGCTGACGAGGTCAAAGCTGACGAAGCCAAGGACTTCAAAGCCAGTCTCAACCCCGACTCGTTGAAGGTGTTGACCGGCTGCAAGGTCGAGCCGAGCCTCGAGGGAGCCGCTCCCGAAAGCCGTTTCCAGTTCGAGCGCCAGGGCTACTTCTGCGTCGACAACAGCGACTCGACGCCGGACCACCTGGTGTTCAACCGCACAGTGACCCTACGAGACACCTGGGCGAAGATCGAAAAGGCACAGAAGCAGGCCGCCGGGTAGCCCGGCAGGCCTGTGGGGTGAGGCGCCCGGCTCACCGCCGGGCGTTCTTTGAGGGCTTGGGGGTTGCTACTGGAGTGGGGAGGCCCGTCCGGGTGGTTCGCAGGCGGACGGCGTCGGCTACTCAGACTATGACGGGCGGGCCGCCACCTTGTCTCGTCATCGCGCCTCATCTGTTGTGGTCGTTCGTGGACCTTGCGCTGCGCTCGACTCGGCACCCCCTGCCGAACCACCCGAACGAACCTCTGGCACCAATGGAGACAATAGGGGCGCAGGGCAGTAAGGGCTAAGGGGCATGGGAGGGGGGGCCACTGCCTCAAAGATCAGCCGAAGGTACGCCGGCTGCTTCAACCCCCAAGCCCTCAAGGATCGGCCGGGGCGAAGCTCCGGACGCCTCAACCCTTACTGCCCCACGAATTCCTCCATCACGGCTTTGCGGATCAGGGCCGGAGGCAGAGTGCCCTGAGCAAGGATGAAGTCGTGGAAGGCCTTCGGCTCGAAGCTGTCACCCTGGAGGCGCTCCACGTCGGCACGCAGCTCCAGCAATCGAGAGTAGCCGCAGAAGTACGATGGCGCCTGTCCCGGGGATCGAAACGTGTAGCGCTGCACCTCCTGCAGCGCCATGGCCTCGGACATGACCACCTCCTCCCGGAGGACTCGCATGGCCTCCTCGGTCGTCACCTCGCCCGCCTGTAAACCGGGGTCGAGGAAGGCTCGCGCCGCCCGCAACAGGCGGTGCTGCAACGAAATGAGCTGACCCTCCAAGGGCATGTAGGGTTTCATCACCGCCTCGGCGTAGAGCGCCCATCCCTCGACGTTCGTGCTGTTGAGGGCGAAAAGCAGCCTCGCGATGGAGACCCCTCGCTCCACCATCCCCGCGAACTGCATCTCGTGCCCGGGACGACCTTCGTGAACCGTCAACGTCCACGATGCCGCATCGAAAGTGAAGTCGTCCGCTGCCAATTCGCCTTCGGCCGAGATGATCTTCAGTGGCACGACGAACTCGCCCCTCTCTCCGGTGTTTCCGAGCATACGCGGCGGATTCACATGCGGTGCGGGCTGCGCGGCCGTCTCGGCTTCGCTGGCCAGTCGAATGATCAGATCGCGCTCCGGTAGCGTGACCAGGTCGCGCTCGCGAACGATCTTCTCGATCTCCTCGATCCTCTGGCGATAGAGCCTGATCGCCTCTTCGCCGGTGACCTGATCCTGCTTGAGCACACGGATGACATCTCGATAGTCGGCGACGTCCAGGCTCCGTTGATCAGCGATCAGCCCGGCCAACACCTGTGCTTCGTTCTGGATCTCCACGAAGGCCACTTTGGCCCGGCTGGCCAGCTCCTCAATCGGCATGTCGACGCCACGGTCTCTGAGCTTGAGGCTGTAGAGCTCCGGTGGGAGGTGGAAGTCGTCTCTGGACCGCGGTTGGACTTCCGCGCGGAGAAACTCGTCCCATCTCTCAATCTGCGCCGCGAGGGCCTCCAGGCCCGTCTCCCAGCCTTCCAGCTCGTACTGCACGAAGAGTGGTCGGAGGCCGCCTACGAAGCGGCTGCTCTTCGCCAGCTCGCTCTCGACCTCCTCCCTGACCGGACCGAGGAGCTGCGCGTCTTCGAGCCGCGGCCTCAAGAAGGCGATGTGCTGGTCGATCAGCGGCGTGTACCCCTCCTCCAGGCCGGTGTATCGATTCAGCCGAGTTACGGCCGCTTGCCTTCGGGAGGGGTCCACCTGCTCATCGAGCAGGACCCGGATCCCTCTCCAAATGTCCTCCGGCACAGCCTCGTGGCCCACGAGAAACTTCTCCTCGAGCAGCAGCTCGTCGACCAAGTACTCGCTCGCCTCGATCAGGATTCCCAGATCCTGGCGCACAGCCGGGTGCTTCTCGGCCTCGAGTCTGCGGGTCAACTCCGCCTTGGCCTCCTCCAGATCGGCATGGACTGACTCGAGAAAATCTGGCGGCAGCTGGGATACCTCTTCGTCGAGGCCCGGAATGCCCAGCTCGGTACCGAGCTCTGGTGCCCATTGCGCCAGCACTGCAAGCAGCACTTGGCTGTTCCCATTGCTACGCTCGACCCAGGAGACCTCCTCCTGTCCGACGGCAGCCAGCGGCATCAACACGGTCGTCATCAGGCAGGCAAGCACGAGACTCCCCATTCGGCTATGGATTTTCACTTTGTTCACCTCCTGGAAGTTCGCTACATCTATGCACTACGCCTGGTGCCGCAGACATGTTTCGATCATCGAGTAGCGCGTCGGCCGAGATCTTCGGAGTCCGGGCCGCAGGAGCGAGGTACAATGCGCGGCTGAATCGATCCAGAACTCCTTCGGCCTGGCCTGGGGGGGTGTCCGGAACCGAGCGAACCCCTCCCGAGGTACCCAGATGACAGCACAGAGCTCCGATACAACCGTCGCCAAAGCCCGCCCCAGCTGGGACGAGTACTTCGTCGGCCTGGTGGACGAGATTGCCAGCCGCGCCACCTGCGACCGGGGCCGCAGCGGCTGTGTCGTCGTCAGAGATAAGCGCATCATCTGCACTGGGTACGTCGGTTCACCCTCCGGCATCGCACACTGCGACGAGATCGGCCATTTGCTCAAGAAGGCTGTCGACGAAGACGGCACCGTGAGGCAACACTGTGTCCGCACGATCCACGCGGAGCAGAACGCCATCTGTCAGGCGGCCCGATACGGTCTGCCTCTGGACGGCACGACGCTCTACTGCACTATGGAGCCCTGCCGGGTCTGTGCCATGCTGATCGCCAGCGTCGGCATCAAGAGAGTCGTCGCCAAGCGCCGCTACCACGCGGGCCAGGACACCCGAGATATCTTCGCCAAGGCTGGAGTCGAGCTCGACGTCATGCAGGATGTAATCGAGAGCTACGACGGCCAGGACTGACGGTCCCGAGACCGCGACGAGCCCGACACCGTGATCATCGCTATCGATGGCCCCGTCGCCGCTGGCAAGACGACCCTCTCCAAGATCCTGGCGGATCGGTTGGACTTTTCCCTGCTGGATACGGGTGCCATCTATCGAGCCGTGGCCCTGGCCAGCCGGCAACAGGGTACCGACTGGTCCGACGAACCAGCGGTAGCTGCTGTGGCTAGCCGATTGGAGATCGAGTTTCGGTGGATCGCCGGCACGAATCACGTCCTACTTGCCGGCGAGGATGTCTCCGAGGCCATCCGCACTCCAGAGATGTCGCAGGGCGCCTCGCTGGTTTCCGCCCTACCCGATATCCGAGCAGCCCTTCTCAACCTCCAGCGCCAGCTCGGCGAGCAGGGCAACGTCATTGCCGAAGGCCGGGACATCGGCACCGTCGTCTTTCCCCATGCCGACCTCAAGATCTTTCTCACCGCACGACCTGAGATCCGGGCCAGACGTCGCCATCAGGAGTGGCTCCGAAAGGGAATCGACGATAGCTTCGAGGAGGTCCTCGAAGCCCTGAAAGAGCGAGATGCGAGGGATGAGAATCGACCGGTCGCTCCCCTCGTGCCCGCTCCCGACAGCATTCTCCTCGACAGCTCCGAGCTCTCCATCGAGCAGGTCGCTTCCCAAGCCCTGGAGCTCGTAGACCGTGCCAGGGCGGGAGACATTTCAGGCTAGAATCGTCCCTGTCTTCTCGAGCCTGGAGCCGCCTGTAACACGCCAACGACCGACGATCTTCAACGGAGGGGCCCGATGATCCATCGGATCGAGATCGCCATCCGAAACGGGCTGCCGGATCCACGTGGCCAGCACGTCGCCGCCAGGGTTCGCGACTTTCTCGACATCCCCGTCACCGCAGTTCGCACACGCGACGTCTACCACTTGGAAGCGGACTTGTCCGACGATGAGGTCGCCAGGGTGGTGAGCGAGTTCACCGATCCCGTCCTCAACCTCGGTGCAGCTGGGCGCGTCGACGACGGCCCTTTCGGCAGGGCCATCACCGTGGCCTACAAGCCCGGCGTGACCGATCCGGTCGGCAAGAGTGCCCGGCTTGCCATTCAGGACACCCTCGGTCGTACCCTTGGCGACGAGGCGGCCGTCTACACCTCCGTCATGTACCTGCTGGATGGTGTCGACCAGGCCGAGGCCGAGCGCATCGCGTTCGAGCTGCTCGCCAACCCCGTCATCCAGACGGCCAGCGTGGTGCCCTTCGAAGAGTGGAGGGGAGCGGAGCCCGACCTCTCGGTTCCCAAGGTGGCTGGAGGGCAAACACCCGAGGTCATCAACGTCGACCTCACAGGCACCGATGAAGAGCTCTTGAAGATTAGTCGCGACGGGATGCTGGCTCTCAGCCTCCAGGAGATGCAGACCATTCGGGATCACTTGATCGAGTCTGCCGAGAAGGAGCCCAGACGTCGGCAGCTCGGTCTTGGTAGCGATCCGACCGACGTCGAGCTCGAATGTCTGGCCCAGACCTGGAGCGAGCACTGCAAGCACAAGATCTTCAACGCGACGATCGGCTATCGTGAGTTGGACGGCCCGGTCGAGACCATTCGGTCGATCTTCAAGACCTACATTCGCGGGGCTACAGAGGGAGTCGACAAACAGGTAGTGGAACAGGGTGGTCGGTCGTGGCTGGTCTCGGTCTTCCACGACAACGCGGGGGTCGTGACCTTCGACGACGAAATTCATCTCGTCTACAAAGTCGAGACTCACAACTCACCTTCGGCCCTCGACCCCTATGGAGGTGCCATCACGGGCATCGTAGGAGTCAACCGCGACCCCTTCGGCACCGGGCGGGGTGCGGACCTTCTTTCCAATGTCTGGGGCTACTGCTTCGCCTCACCGTTCTATGAGGGCGAGCTACCGAAGGGCCTGCTGCATCCGAAGCGGATCCGCGACGGGGTCCATCTCGGCGTCATCGACGGCGGCAACCAGAGTGGAATCCCCTACGGAAGAGGCTGGGAGATCTTCGACAGCCGCTATCTCGGCAAGCCTCTCGTCTTCTGCGGCACCGTCGGCTCCCTGCCGGTGACGATCGACGGCAAGCCGGGCGAAGAGAAGTATCCCCGCCCCGGCGATGCCGTAGTCATGGTCGGCGGTCGAATCGGTGCGGACGGAATTCACGGGGCAACTTTCTCCTCGGCGGCCCTCGACGAGTCTTCACCCGCCCAGGCCGTACAGATCGGCGATCCCATCACGCAAAAGATGATGTTCGACTTCCTTCTGGAGGCCCGGCAGCTGGGTCTCTACTCCGCCATTACCGATAACGGTGCCGGCGGGCTGTCGTCGTCGGTCGGCGAGATGGCCCAGACTCCGGGTGGTGCCCGAATCGACCTCGAAAAGGCACCTCTCAAATACGCCGGCCTGGCGCCCTGGGAGATCTTCCTGTCGGAGGCCCAGGAGCGCATGACCCTGGCAGTGCCTCACGATCATGTCGAGGCCTTTCTGGATCTGGCGGCACGCCGAGAGGTCGAGGCCACCGTTCTGGGAGATTTCACAGATGACGGTTTCCTGCAGGTGACCTTTGGCAGCAAGACGGTGGCGCTGCTCGAGATGGACTTCCTACATGACGGAGCACCCGATCTCGATCTCCAGGCTCACTGGGTCCCGCACGTCTTCGAGGAGCCCTCGACCCGACCGACGGATCTCGACACCACTCTGCTCGACCTGATGGCACGACTGAATCTTTGCAGCAACGAGAAGAAGGCGCGTCACTACGACCACGAGGTCAAGGGCCTTTCGGTCATCAAGCCGTGGGTGGGTGTTCACGCTGACGTTCCTGCCGAAGCCACGGTGTCCCTGGCCCGTCACGGATCCCTACGGGGTTTCGTCCTTTCCGAGGGCATCAACCCCTACATCTCCGATCTCGACACCTGGGCGATGGCATCGACCGTTCTCGACGAGGCGGTTCGTCGGCAGCTCTGCGCCGGGGCCAGGCTCGATCGAATTGCCGCGCTCGACAACTTCTGCTGGCCCGACCCGGTGCGGTCCGAGACCACTCCCGACGGTGAGTACAAGCTGGCCCAGCTCGTGAGAGCCTGCCGCGGGCTGCATGAGGTCTGTCTGGCCTACGGTGTGCCGCTCATCTCCGGTAAGGACTCCATGAAGAACGAATCGACCATGGGAGGGGTCAAGATCTCGGTGCCACCGACGCTGCTGCTATCCGCCATCGGACAGATCGATGATGTGCGTGAAGCGTTGACTCTCGATTTCAAACAGCCAGGAGACGTGGTCTACATTCTCGGTGAAACGGGTCCTCACACTGGAGCCAGTGAGTATTTCCGCTACCTCGGTGACCGCAAAGGCCTGCGACCCGAGCTCGGTCAACCAGCCCCCTTCGTGGGAAGGCGCCCGCCGACCGTCGACACCACTCGAACGGTACCCCTCTACACGGCGCTCCATGGGGCGATTCGGGCCGGGCTCCTGAGATCCGCGTCCACTCCGAACAAGGGCGGATTGGCCGTCTCCCTCGCCCGTTGTGCGCTGGCGGCCGATCTGGGACTCGAGATCGACCTCGATAGCTGCCCAGGCTTGGACTGGCTCGAAGACGACATCGCTCTCTTCTCGGAATCCAACGGGCGTTTTGTCGTAAGCCTTGCAGCCGACCAGGCCGAGGAGTTCGAGCGACGCATGGAAGGCACAGCCTGGTGTAGAGCTGGGGTCGTTACCGACGAGCCGCGCCTCGTCATCCGTCGCGATGGACGGTTGCTGGTCGACAGCGATCTGGGTTCACTCCGCAGCCGCTTCAAGGAGGGACTGGAACATGCTTGAGGATGCCGTTCAGGAGCTCAGGGGACTCTCCTCCAACGAGTTGGCGCGGGCCAGGTCCGAAGTGCGAGTTCTGGTGATCTCGGGTTTGGGCCTCAACTGTGAAGTGGAGACAGCGGAGGCCTTTCGACTGGTCGGTGCCGACGCCGAGATGGTTCATTTGCTGGACCTACTCGACCACAAGCCGGGCCACCGCCTGGCCGACTACCGAATCGTGACGTTCGTCGGTGGCTTTGCCTTCGGAGACCACCTCGGAGCCGGTTTCGTCTTCGCCAACCGGATTCGCTGGCGGCTCTACGACCAGCTCGTCGAGCTCATCGAGAGGGGTGGCCTGGCACTGGGCATCTGCAACGGCTTCCAAACCATGGTTCGACTCGGCATGGTGCCGGGCTTCGATGGGGACTACCGCACCCCGCGCGCCACTCTCGCTCCCAACGACCGGCTGGGCTATTGGGACAGCTGGGTCCAGCTCAAGGCCGATCCCGAATCCCCGTGCGTCTGGACCCGAGGCATCGACGCAATCGACCTGCCGACCCGCCACGGAGAGGGCAAGCTCCTGACGGAAACCCCAGAAGTACTCGAGAGACTGGAGAAAGGTCACCAGGTCGCCGTGAGATATGTAGGTGCGAATGGCGAGCCCACCCAGGAATGGCCGGCCAATCCCAACGGATCACCAGGAGCGGTTGCCGGGATCTGCGATCCGACGGGGCGCCTGTTCGGCCTGATGCCCCACCCCGACGCCTACCTCTATCCGTTCCAACACCCGCAGTGGTCCCGAAGGCGCTACGAGGGTGATATCCCCGACGAGGGCGCCGGCCTGGCCATCTTCCGTAACGGCGTCGACGCTGCAGCCAGCTCACTGTAGGCCAGCGCGTTTCGAGCGGTGTTGGCTCGAAGATTGAAGCTGCCTGGATTGCCCTCGCTCAATCCTCGAGGACCAGGCGCCTTCACTCTTCTGTCGACCCCTCGCCTTAGTTCGCGCCGTAGGCCTTCCGATACATCGCGTCGAACCGGCCTTTGTGGTCGAAGACCTCGTTGGCCTCGGCGTACTGCTGCCATGCTTCGCTCAGCTCGGCCTTGATCTCGGGATACTCCTCCGACAGATCATGCATCTCGCCCGGATCCTTGCTGAGGTCGTAGAGGCACCAGGCGCCGTCGCCGAATGGCTCCGGCAAACGAAGGATCTTCCATTTGTCTCGGATGTAGGCCTTCATCTCAAACAACTCGTAGCCCACACCCTCGTCCTGGCGGATCGTCTCCGCAGCGCCACTCAGAATCGGCATCATGGACTTTCCCGTAGGCGGCTTGATTGCTCTTCCATCCAGCACTTCGGGATAGGTCGCGCCGGCCAGTTCGAGAAAAGTCGGCAAGATGTCCGTCACGTGCAGAAACGCGTGGTTCCATTGCCCCTCGGTCGGCATCGCTCGAGGTACCTTGGCGATCATTGGCGCCTTGATCCCACCCTGGCTCGTGAAGCTCTTGAACAGCCTGAAGGGTGCAGAGCTCGCCTGAGCCCAACTTGGCCCCATGTCGACAAAAGAGTTCGGCAAACCACGATTCTCGAGCTCGTTATCGAAGGTCGCGAGGTAACTCCCATCGGCGTTTCCTGGGTAGGCCGTAGCGGGAGCTCCGTTCGCGCCATTGTCCGAGAAAAACACGATCAATGTCTTGTCGTACAGGCCGCTGGTTTCGAGGTATTCGAACAGCCGCCCGATCGACATGTCCAGGTACTCGACCATCGCTGCGTACACTTCCATGTCCCGGGCGAACTTCTGCCTCTCCTCGGTACTCAAGCTGTCCCATTCCTTCGTCATGAAGTTCGCTGGGAACTCTTCGACACTCTCGGGGACCAAACCCAGCTCCTGGAGGGCCGCGAGCCTCTGCCGTGCCAGCTCATCCCAGCCCGCCTCGTACTTGCCCCTGTACCTCTCGATGTACTCGGCCGGTGCATGCAGTGGATCGTGCGGTGCCGTGTAGGAGAGGTACCCGAAGAAGGGTTGGCCGTCACCCTTGTCTGTTTCGATGAACTCGATCAGTGCATCGGTGTAGTCCTTCGAGGAATAGAAATCCTCGGGCAGCTCCGACACCCTCTCGCCGTTGCGGCGGTAGATCATCTCCTGCGAAGGTGAAAGCGGTCGCATGTCCGCCCAATGACTCCCCCCTCCTTGCATCATGGTGAAAGTCTGCTCGAAGCCCCGCGCGTACGGGCTTTGCGCATCCTCCTCACCCAGATGCCACTTGCCGGCCATGTAGGTGTGATAGCCCGCCTGCCGCAGGATCTCGGGAATGATGGCGACCTGGTCCGCCAGGTGACCGACGTATCCCGGCAGCCCCTCGATCTCGGGATAGATGAACTCGGCCATGACCCCCATTCCGGCCACGTGGTTGTCGTTGCCCGACAGTAACGCCGAACGCGTGGGAGAACAGGTGGGGAGCACATGGAAACCAGAGAAACGCAGACCCTCGCTCGCCAGTCGGTCGAGCACAGGTGTGCTGATCTCGCCGCCAAATGGCCCGATATCGCTGTAGCCGAGGTCGTCGGCCACGATGAGCAGAATATTGGGCGGCATCGAAGTCTGTTCTTCGGACACGGTTTCGGGCGCCTTGGCGCATGCGGCAAACACGACAATCAAGAAGGCGATCAACAGGAAACGCATCAGACTCATGGTTCAACCCTCGCTAGTCTTTGGAACGGTCTCTCAATGACCTCACCATTGAAAGACGAAGCCGGCATAGATTCCTGACATCGTCAAGTCGGTTTCGATCTTGACGCCGTCCTCGACCTCTTCGATCTCCATCGTCATGTAGCGGTAGCCGAGCCGAAGCGCGTACCTACCGGATTTGCCGATCTGGTAGGAGAAGCCGATGATGCCGTTCAGCGTCTGCTCGGTACCGCCCGTGGCGATGTCACCGCGGATCGCGTACCCCCACTTCTTGCCCATCGTTCCGCTGTAGCGCAAGCCGATGAAGCCGTCGGTCAGGGTCGGTGAGCTCTCCACCTTGGTGTTGATCGGCATATCAGGCGGGGACGGCAGTGTGATGTCGATCTTCTGGTCCATGCCCACATAGCGAATGCCCGCGAGGATGTCCAAACCGGTCTTCTCGCCGCCGGGTCGATAGAAGCCACCCACCTCGACGATCGATAGGTCAATATCGGCGTTGACCAGGGTGCCGTCCGGAGGGGCAGATGAGCCGCTCCCTCCCGAGAAGGTGGTTTCGTTGCTCAGACCGATGGCGGTAATGTCAATCAGAAAGCCGCCCCGACCCTTTCGACCTTCGAAATGAACCGTGAAGGCCAGATCGACCTTGTCGATTAGGTCACCGAAATCGATATCCGTTTCAAGCACCGGCTCATCCGTAATCTTCTCCTCCATGCCAATGTCACTCGCCCAGAGATAAGGGACGAGTGTCCACTCCCAATCCCCCTTCGCTTCACTCTCAGTGGCCGGTAGCCACAGGCACAGGCTCAAGACGACTACCGCCAGAATCCACAGTTTTCTGCTCATTGCGTTCCTCCTAAATTGAATGACTCTCCAACTTCAGCCGATCCAGGAATCGACTCCTGCGATCGAACCTTTCGCACCATCATCGTGATCAGAACCCCTTGCCGACGTAGATGCCGTACACATAGGTCTGTTCACCATCCACGAAGTCGAGGTTGAAGGCCGGCGTCAGGCTCCAGCGGCCAACCTCGAACTCGTACGCCAGGCCCACACGGAACACGAATTCGTTCTCCCCATCGTTGTGCTCGAAACCTGGGCCGGCATAGAGTTCGAGACCTGCCACAGGATGGAGCGCCGGCCCCAACCCAGCCATCCAATTGCGCGCACCCCCACCCACGTACTCGAAGGCGATCGCAAGGCCCCAGGCCCTACTGAATCGGTACTGGTAATCGATGCCGACCGTGCCCTCGGTCTCCGTCGTGGTCTCTTCGCTCCCTTCACCCCCCTCATTCTCGGTACCCGAGTGTCCGTGCTCTCCTTCCACAGGGATATCCGCCGTCGTGGCTCCGAGAAAGACCGACACGTGATGACGATGAAACTCGTGGGCTTCGTGCTCACTTGCAGTGGCTTCCTCGTGCTGCTGCTCAACGGACTGCTGTGCGGTCACCGGAAGGCCGACAAGACTGAGGAGAATCATGGCGACTGCCGCGGGGCCTAAGAAGTGACGCCACCTCGCCTGATCACGGGACTTCCGTTTCGATCTCATCATTGTGACGCTATCTTCCATCCGACCCTCTTGGCGCCCTCCATGATCTTGCTGATGTCGATGGCCCACTCATGTGCTCCAAGAGCTACTTGCCTCCCGGTGGCTTTACGTCCGTTCCGTACTCCGGTTTCTCTATCTCTGTCGTTGTCCGGTTGTTTAGTCGTCGCGCTTGTACCAAGGCTTCGCGGGCCGCCAATCCTGATCCTCGAGGTTGTACTGCTTCATATGCTCGTCCAGCATGTCGTTCTGCGCGTTGAAGCCCTCTCCCCATTCACCGCTCCTGATGAAGTCGCTCATCGGGTCTGGCACGCCGGGCTGCGGCGGCGGCTGCTTCGCCGTGCCCTCCACGGCCCAGGCGTTCTGGGTAACCACGGCCATCCGCTCGGTGATCTCATCCTTGGTGATGTTCCACACCATCAGGTCCGTGCCGATCGACAGCGGACCATCGTAGGTCTGCCGGATACTGTCGTAGTAGAGGTTGTATTGCGCCGTGCCCTTGTCGAGCAGCGCGTGATAGGCGATGGCATGTCGGGGCTGGGTCGTCGACATGATCTTGCCGAAGGCCGGGCCCGAGGTGTGGAACTCACAGCAGGCCCGCCAGGCGAGCTGCGCCGGCTGATTGCCAAAAGTCGCGAAAATCGAGGGTGGATTGAAGGCCTCGTGGATCACTACGTCCGCATCCTGCGCGTGCTTGATCATCCAGGTGTTCGGTGATGTGTCGCCCCCGAAGACGACCTTCAACCCCGCGTACTCGAGAATGAAGCTGACAGGGCCATCGCCGGTGTGAATGGCCGGGATGGTGCGGATCGTCACGCCGTTCTCTTGATAGACGACCTCGTTGATCCCTTTGTAGTCGAACTCGTGCACGGTGATCTGGCCCGGGATCGGCGTGATCTTGTATTCGCGCGTCCTCTTGTCCCAATTGTTGGCCTTGAGGAAGTGATCGATGGCGTAGGCCGTGCCCATGTCCTCGGTCGCCCCGTTGGGTCCCCAGATCTCGAGCGGCACCGGCCGGCCCGCAGTCCAGCCCCCCGCCCAGAGCGAGTCGAGGTCGCCCCAGTGGTCCGTGTGCAGGTGGCTGAGGAAGATCTTGGTCAGGAACTCGTAAGGGATCATGAGCGAGGCGATGTTGCGCATCGATCCCGAGCCGATGTCGAAGATGAACTTGTCGCCGTTGCCCAGCTCCATCAAGAAGGAGGCCGATGCCTGGGAGAGCCGCTGGTCCGGCATGCCGGTGCCGCAGGCGATCACGCGGATCTCGCCCTCGGCGAGCTCCTCGGTGCCCGGGTAGTAGACGTAGCGGTCCGGTGCAGTGCCGGTCGGATCGGTGACCGTGCCACCGGCCGCCTCGGCGGCGTTCTTGCCGACGATTGCTGTGCCCACGATATAGCCGATGGCGACGGCGATGGCCGTGACGGCCAGGAGTACCAGGGTTGCTCTTCGCTTCCTGCTCATCATCTCCTCCTTAATCGCTTCACGCTCTTATCGATTCACCGATTCCTCGTTCCGAACTTCCTCGACGAATTCCAGGCCCCGTCGCTCCGAGACCGTCTCGAAGCGCAGCTCGGGCGGCTCCTCCGAGATATCCAGAATCTCCAACAGCCGAACGAACTCCTCCGAACGCATGTAGCGCACGAGGTCCTCTCGACTTCGCCATCGCTGCACGAGGACCAGCTTGGTCTCTTGTACGACACTTCGGTAGAGATCCACCTCCTCGAGCCCCGGTTCTGCCTCCAATTGCCCCATGAGCCATTTCAAAGTCCGCAGGATCTCGTCGACTCGAGATTCGCTGGCTATCACCTTCATTTCTGCCCTGATCATCGACAGAGACTCTCTGGATGCAGTGGGCCTAACTCAACAAACGTGCCAGCCCCGAGACTGCCGCGCGGATTCCGACTAACTCTCTACAAGCGAGTGGTTTAGGCAACACTCCGTGGCACGGGTCAGGCAGCTGGTGAACACCCGTGAGCTACGGTAATTTGGAGAGAAACTACGAATTACTAGAGGTCTTGGCGGGTCGGCGGATGCCGAGCTTCTTCATTCGGTAGTCCAGTGTGGTGGGTTTGAGTCCGAGAAGCTCGGCAGCGCCTCCGGCCCCGCGGACTCGCCAGCCCGCCGCCTGCAGGCTCTCGATGATGTGGTGTCGCTGAAGGTCTTCCAGGGTGCCCGCGCCCTTTCGCGTCGGCTCCTTTGGTATCTCGATCTCCAGAACCGGACCATGATTCCGGATCATCGCTCGCTCGACCGCGTTGCGCAGCTCGCGCACATTGCCCGGCCACGAATAGCGCTGCAGGGCCGCCATGCTCTCCTGGGGGATCGCCTCGATGGCCTTTCCCATTTTGTCCGAGAGCTCGCGCACGAATGACCAGGCCAGAAGCGGAATGTCTCCCGGTCGCTCACGCAGCGGTGCGACCCGGATGGGAAAAACATTGAGTCGGAAGAAGAGATCTTCCCGAAAGCTGCCCTCTTCCACCGCCTTCTGTAAATCGCGATTGGTGGCCGCAATCACCCGCACATCGACTTGAAGTGTCTTGGGGCTGCCCAGACGCTCGAAGGAACCCCTCTCCAGAACCTGCAGCAGCTTCGGCTGCAGCTCCACCGGCAGCTCGGCAATCTCATCGAGAAGAATCGTCGAGCCGTCCGCGATCTCGAAGCGGCCCTTTTGGCGGGTCAAGGCCCCAGTGTAGGCACCCTTTTCCCTGCCGAAGAGCTCGCTCTCGATCAACGTCGGCGGCAGAGCGCCACAGTTGATCCTCACCAGGGTCCGATCCCAGCGGGCGCTCATGGCGTGAATCTCCTGGGCAACGAGCTCCTTGCCGGTCCCGGTTTCGCCGAGGATGAGAACCGTCGAGTCGGTTTTCGCGACCTGGCCCGCCGCTTCAAGCATCTCCAGCACCGCGGCACTCTCTCCGACGATCCTGTGCTGACCCGTATGCTGCCGGATCTCCCGGCGAAGGTACACGTTCTCGTCCTCGAAACGTGATTTGAGTTGCTCGACCTGAATCAACGTCTCGTGAAGATCCTTTTCGGATCTCACGCGGTCGATCGTAGAGCCGATCACGCTCGCCGCCGTCTGAAGACGACTCATCACCTCGAGGGGATATTCACGTGCCTTTCTGTGGTCCTGTATCGACAAAACTCCGAGCGGTCTGCTGCCGATTCGAATCGGTATGACGACGCCCGTCTTCATGCCACTGGCCTCGAGGTCTCGTCGCGCATCGTCCGGCAGCCCTGGGAGACCTGGGCTGCCGACAAGTGGCTCACCCTGTTCGAGGTGCTCCATGAGCCACGGCACCTCTTCAAGGGTGTACGCCTGCGGGCTCAGGTCTTGCTGCGCGACATCGGCGAACCAGCCATGAGAGAACTCGAGTCGGCTGCCGTCCGCCGAAATCAGGGCGACGAACGCCAGGTCCGAGTCCAGAAATTGCGCTAGGCGTTGCAGGCCGACCTCGATTCCTCGATCGATGTCTTCCTGGCCCACTGCAGCAGCGAGGGAAGCGCCCAGATCGGCCATGAGAGCCTCGAAGTCGGCCCTGTCTTCCAGCTCGGTTCTCTGCTCGGCACCCAGAAGAGCGTGGAACAGCAGGTCGACCGGCACCGAGAGGCGTTCAATCAGGGAATCCGACCATTGGAACAACTTGCCAAATCGGTCCAACACCAAGACACCCACGACTTCGTCGCCGATGGTGCCTGGGACGAAGATCGTGGCCTCCATTCCGCACTGCTCCATGTATTGCCGCTCCGCCATCGACGCCGCCACCTCATCGGGCGAGCGGATCGCGATTGTCTCGCCCGCAAGACTCTTCGTCACCAGGGTGAATTCTTCAGCATTCACCAGACGGTGAAAGCTCTTCTGTTCTTCCTGCAGGCCGGGCTCGAGCCAGTAGTGCGTAACGACGATGTTGCCTTCCTGGAGCCGGCCCAGAAAGGCTCGATCGAACTGGAGATCCAGAGCCAGCTCGCGAAGCCCCGAGGTGACTGCGTCGTCGATCTCGTCCGGTTCCGCGGCGGCCAGCGACCGTGCCACCCTGCCGACCACCCGCTCGAACTCGAGGGATTGACGAAGATCCGCCTCCCCGGAGCTCTCGAGTCTCGGCGGCTGGTCAAGCGACTCTTCACGACTTGATCTGGGTCTAACCATTACCAGTCTTCTGTTTGCCCAGTGACGGACCTAAATCACACCATTTGTCGGCCGAACCGACCCAGTGTCGACTGCGTAGCCTCCAAAATATTGGAGCCTTCAAACAATATCACTTTCAAAGGTAGTGGGGGCTTGGGGTCCCGAATCTCGAAGAATCGGCTGGCACCTTTTCGGTAACGAACCTCTCCTCTGATTGACTCACTGATTAGACATTGAATCGGTGTAGTTACACGTGTAGTATACGTGTTCTATGAAGAAACTGACCATCACCGTGGAAGACGAGATCTACGAGGGCCTTTACAGAAGGATCGGTCCACGTCGGATCAGTCGTTTTCTCGAATCGCTTGCGCGCCCTCACGTCATCGATGACGATTTGGAGGCCGCCTACCAGGAGATGGCAACCGACGAGATTCGTGAAGCCGAGGCGGAAGAGTGGTCGGAAGGCTTACTGAGCGACACTGCCGATGAATCGAGGTGAGGTCTGGTGGGTCAGTTTCGACCCCTCGCTCGGCGGTGAGATCCGCAAGCGCCGGCCCGCAGTCATCGTCAGCAACGATGCTTCGAACCAAGCGCTCAACCGCGTCCAGGTAGTTCCTCTGACCTCGAATGTGCAGAGACTCTACCCTTGCGAGGCTTATGTCACCCTGAAGGGTGAGCAGCGCAAGGCCATGGCCGACCAGATTGCCACGGTCTCCAAGAAACGTCTCGAGCGATTGGCAGGCCGCCTCTCCGGCACCGACATCGCAGCTGTCGATCGAGCGCTACGGATTCAGCTGGCTCTCTGAAGATACCGCTAGAGCGTCAGCCGTCCTCTTCCAGGTGCAGCAGCAGGATCCGGCTCAAGGCCGATCCGGAGTCACCCTGCGTCTGGACCCGAGGCATCGACGCAATCGACCTGCCGACCCACCACGGAGAGGGCAAGCTCCTGACGGAATCCCCAGAAGTACTGGAGAGGCTGGAGAAGGGACACCAGGTCGCCGTGAGATATGTGGGTGCGGATGGCGAGCCCACCCAGGAATGGCCGGCCAATCCCAACGGATCACCAGGAGCGGTTGCCGGCATCTGCGATCCGACGGGGCGACTCTTCGGCCTGATGCCCCACCCCGATGCCTACCTCTATCCGTTCCAGCATCCCCAGTGGTCGCGCAGACGCTACGAAGGGGACGTTCCGGACGAGGGTGCCGGCCTGGCGATCTTCCGCAACGGCGTCGACGCTGCAGCAGCGCAGGGTTGAGGCAGCAGGCGGGCGACGAATCAGCGTTCAGTCGTCCTGTTTCTCGTTGAGTCCATACTCCTTGTTGATCTCGTCATAGACCGGCTGAATCACGTCTTTCATGTCGGATTTGCCGCTCACTATGAAATCCGAATATGGAATCCTGAGACTCGGATCGGGCACCTGTGGCTTCTCGGTGGCTGGAGGCGGCCAGACGTCTTCATCAACAATCGCCATCCGCACGCGAATATCGTCCTTGGTGATGTTCCACACCATGTAGTCCTCGGCGAGACTGAGCGGACCGTCATAGGTCGTCCGGACGCGATCATTGATCGGCCCTGTGGTGTCGAAATCCTTGAAGAAGTGATAGGCGACGGCCATCCGCGGCTGGATGATCGACATCATCTTGCCAAACGCTTCCGGCGCCGTATGGATCTGGGTGCCCACCGACAGAGCGCCCTGTGGTGTGAATTTGAACTTGGTAATCATGTCCGGCACGGCGACGAAGCATTCGTGAATCGCCAGATCGGCATCCTTCGCGTACTCCTCGTACCATTTGTTCGGATAGGTATCGCCACCGAACACGAATTTGAGCCCGTTCCACTCAACGATGAAACTCACCGGACCGTCCAGGGAGTGGATGGCAGGGATGGACCGAATCGTCACCCCGTTTTCCTGGTAGATGACCTCATTCACGCCCTTGTAGTCGAACTCGGTAACTTCAAAAGGTTGGTATCCACGTGGATCGGTGATTCCCGCGCGACCATCGAGGTCCCAGGTCAGCGCTTTGTACAAGTGATCCAGCGCGTACTTTGTGCCCCTCTCCGGCGTATCGCCGCTCGGTCCCCAAACGCGTAACGGCTTCTGGCGGCCGGCCAGAGCGCCACCGACAAATAACGCATCCAGATCGCCAAAGTGATCAGTATGCAGGTGGCTCAGAAAAACTTTGTCGAGGTAGTTGTAGGGAATCTGCATGGCCGCGATGCGCTCTGCCGATCCGGTCCCGACATCGAAGATGAACTTGTCTCCGTTCCCTAGTTCGAGCAGCCAGCACGACGCCGCTTGTTTCGGACGCGCCGTCGGCATGCCTGTGCCACAGGCAATCAACCGCATCTCGTCAGGCGCAAGGTCTTCCGTGTTGGGCGCGTAGAAGTCTCGCGCACGGGCCTTGACGGGCGACAGGTCTGACCCAGGTGCTGCCTCAGCCGCGTTCTCCCCGCTGATCGCGCTACCCACCACGTAGCCGATGGTGATGGCGATGGCCGTGACGGCCAGTAGTCCGAGCGTGACTCTTCGTTTTCTGCTCATCCGAATCTCCTTGTCCTGTTTCGATCAAGGCCCCAGCGCCTCGTCTCCCGAGCGCGGTAGCTCTCTACTTCTCCGTCCGTAGTCCCCTGATGGGGTTGCACTCTGGACGTCTCCGTTCGCATGCTAGGCGGGGCCGAATGGAGAGTCAAGGAGGCTCCCTGCCCTCCGATGCGCATCGGGCACAGGGTACCCCAGGAGCAGGCCGGTTCTCTCGTACGCGGCCCAGTACCTCTAACGATTCAAGCAGAACGGGTGGCGCAAGGCCCTCCCCTACGCCCGCGGTGACCGTCAACTTGCGTCGGGCTCGTCTTCATGGAAACGGTCGGGAACTCGATCGTAGACTCTCTCGAAGCTGACCCTTGGCATTCGCCCGTTGCCTTCCATCTTGGTCTTGACAAAGAGCTGACTGCCGTCGTCTGAAAGTTCGTACTTCTCTGTGATTGCGCCGCCTTGTGGCGAGTCGCGGTCGATCTCGATGCGCCTGCCCTTCTTCCAGCTCGCCCTGGCCTCCAGAAGCCCCGTCTCCAGGTCCTCCGTCATGCGGCCATCGGTGTAGAAGGTGTTCTCGCTGTCGTCGGCAAACCGGATTCGAAAGGTGGGATCTTCGTGGTCGATGACGATCTGCTGAATCCTGGCTTCGCGCTCGCCCAGGCGCTCTTCCATGCCTTCCCGTCCTCCGCCACGCCCTCCACCGCCACCCCGCATCCCTCCACCCATTCCGCCGCCTCTTCCACCACTCTCACCTCCACGTCCTTTCGACATGCTCTCTGCCATCTTCTCTCTTGGGTCTTCACTCAGCTCCTGATTCAGCTTCCAGGCGCCCGAAAAGTCGGGCTGCTCTGCCGCCAAGGAGGCTACGGCAAGGAGGACACCAAGCGTAAGGAACGGCAGAGCCAGCCCGACGATTCTCTTGATTGCGGTCATCTCACTATCCTGTTGCATCGAATTCGCATCAGGAGGTGAAACCCCCGGTGCACGAGAATCCTTCGCCTGCCACCGCTAATGGAACCGGTTGTCGACTGGAGGTCCGTCCGGGTGGTCCGCAGGCGGACGGCGGCGGCTACTCAAACTGCGACGGGGGGCCGCCACCTCGTCTCGTCATCGCGCCCCATCTCCTGTGCCCTATCAAGGACCTTGCGCTGCGCTCGACTCGGCGCCCCCTGTCGAACCACCCGAACGGACCTCTGGCACCGATCTGGGCAATAGGGGCCTAGACAGCCTAGGGGAGTGTTTGTTCGCCCTTCCTGGCCATTTGTCACTTTGCCCTTCGAGCTGTACATTTTGGGTGCTAGATAGTGCCTTTTGGACGGTGGTCTGGCGCAGTGCCACCAGCGAATCAAGAACACGACGGGAGGGCGCAAGGCCCTCCCCTACATGCCCAGGACCCAAGCCCCAGGACCTCGAAGGCCGGCCGGAGGTACGACGGACGCCTCAACCCCCAAGCCCTTAAAGATCAGCCGGGAGGAACGACCGGATGCCTCAACCTCAACCTACGACAGGAGTTGGCAGAGCTGTGCCGCCGCCACGCCGAGGTAGTTGCCGAGGCCGTAGCCGATAAGGGCCAGCATGATGGAGACGGGAACGAGCTCTTCGCGGTGGAAACCGGCCGCCACTGGAGCCGAAGCCGCACCACCCACGGAGGCGACGCTGGCGACCGCCGCCATACTCACATCAACCTTGAAGAGTCGCGCTCCAACAATGATGAACAGAAAGTGGATGACAATGCAGATCACACCCGCCAGCAGGAACCACTGCGCGCCTGCAAGATTCCTCAGGTCCGCCGAAGCACCGATCATCGTCATGGAGATGTAGACGAAGGTCATGGCCAGAGGCTCGGTGCCAGGGACCTTCTTGAGCGGTGTTGCCGACAGCAGAATGCCAAAAGTCGTGACAAGGAGCATCGCCCAGGTCTTTTCGGTGAGCACTGGCGGCAAAGCGGGAAGCAGTTTGGCCACCTGATTGGCTACCAGAATGGTCGTGAATCCCCAACCCAGGAGCGTCAGAATGTCCTTGAAATGTACTTCGTGGCTCTTCTTCTCGATCTCCTGAGTCGCTTCTTCGATATGCCGGATCTGCTCGTCCGAGACCCGTGCGAAGCGATTGAACGGCTTTGCCCAACGCTTGCAGCTGAGGATGATGGGAAAGTAGAGCACGTAGACGAAGTTGTCCACCAGCACCACCATCCCCACCAACTCTCCCGGGGTCTCGAGGCTCTCGGCGACGGCCGCCAGGTTCCCGGTGCCACCGATCCAACTGCCGGCCAGCGCACCGAAGCCCGACCAGGCGTTCTGCGGGAGACCGCTCCTGAAGAGGAAAAACGAGACGGCGGCCCCGACGACGATGCCGATCGAGCCCAGGACGAGAACGCCAATACCTCGCCACGCCACTTTGAGGGTTTCCCGGATGTTGATGTCCAGGAGCATCAGGACGATGAACATCGGCACCGCCCAGTTCTTGTAGTTGTCGTAGATCGGCGTCGAACGGGGAATGACGTCGAGGTTGCTAAGGAAGATCGGTGTCAAGAAGATCCAGATAATCGCCGGCAGGTAGTTGAACACCTTCCAGCGGGTCTTCTTCTCCAGCCACAAAAAGAACACTGGAATCATGGTGATCACGGCCATGACCCCAATGGTGTCTTGGAAGATCGGTTGGCTTTCCATGTCGATCAGACCTTTCTCGAGTCGAACCGAAGTCATCGCACGCATTGCTTCAGGCAACGCAACTGCAATGAATCTGTGCTGCTTTCAGGCCGCGCCGAGGCTAGCACGGCCGCTGCTCAGTTTGAACACCCGGGAACCAAGAACACAAAGGCGTAGGGGCGTGAGGGCGTAGAGGCTTAGGGGACGACTCCCGACACCACAGACCCTCAGTTTCCCCAAGACCTCAAAGACCCGTCGGGAGGTACGACCGACCGCCGACGAGTTGGAACTGCATTAGGCCGAGAGGCACACTCACTTCATCGAGCGAAATGCGCCGCTCACAATCAAGGTCTTGAGGTCTTGGGGTCCTGGGGCCTAGGGGCTTAGGGGCCTAGGGGGCGATTCCCCGCGTCACAGAGGTGCAAGGCCGAGCGCGAGGTCTCTCCAACGGTTGAGGGTTCGGCGTGGGGACCTCCAGGGGGTTGGTTGCTGTGGAAGGGAGGATAGCCCCCTGGGGGCCCCATGTCGGACCCCTCGGCCACCGCCAGACGTCCTTGGGCCCAGCGACTTCGGACCACCCGGACGGACCTCTACGATAGGAGAGTCATCGGTTCAGGACCCAGGACCCAAGCCTCAGGACCTCAGTGCCTCAAGGCCTCACTGCTTCAAAGAACGCCCGGCGGCGAGCCGGACGCCTCAACCCTAGGGTGGGGGGTGGGGATTGCTAGCAGTTGTTGCCGACGAGCGTCAGAATGCTCGAAACGTGGTGCTCCACCGGGCTATCCAGGTACCCACGTCGCTTCAAGTCGGCGAGCAGCTGTTCGAGGGCCTCCGGGCTGAGGCTCTGCGGACCGTCGCACAGCGCTTCCTCTGCGGCATCGTGTACCTCTACGAGAAGTCCGTTGGCACCTGCAGCAACAGCGGATTGCGCCATGGCCGGCACCCATCGACGGTCCCCTGCAGCATGCGAAGGGTCAGCAATCACAGGTAGGTGAGACGCCTCTCTGGCGATGGGAATGGCCGCGATGTCGAAGAGATACCGCGTCTCCGCGCCCCGTGGCGCAACGATGCCCCTCTCGCAAAGCATGACCTGGGAGTTGCCCTCCAGCAGAATGTACTCCGCGGCGTTCAACCACTCGTCGATCGTGTTGGCCGGACCCCGCTTCAGCAAAACCGGCCGACCGGCGCGCCCGACGCATCGCAGAATCTCGAAGTTCTGCATGTTTCTGGCACCGACCTGGATGACATCGATCTCGTAATCGAGGAACAGATCCAGCGTATTGACATCCCTGAGCTCACTGACCACGGGGATCCCGAATCGCTCCCGAGCCTCGGCAAGCAGGGCCAGGCCTTCTTCCTGCATACCCTGGAAGGAGTAGGGGCTGCTTCGAGGTTTGAAGGCTCCTCCCCGCATCAGACCGGCTCCGGCACTCGCCACCTTCTCAGCTATTCTGAGTAGTTGATCCCTGGACTCCACCGCGCAGGGTCCGGCCATGATGATGGGTGGATTGGCCCCCCCGATCTTGGCTCCCTTCACCTCGACGACCGTGTCCTGCGGTTGGCACTGCCTCGTGACCAGCCAATGGCCACTTGTCGGAACCCGCACCGATTCCACTCCTGGCAGACGCTTGAGCTCGCGCTCGAGAGAACTGGGGCACCCCGTGAGCACAAGGAGATTGTGCCCTTGCAGTTTGCGCCACTGGCCGAGGCCACCGGCAGACTCGACCTTGTCGATCACCCTCTTGGCATCTCGATCGGTGTAACCACTCTTCATCATTACGAGCATGAGATTCACCTCGGAACGTACCGTGCGATGGTCCTGACTGCTGCCATTCGATCTCTGTGCGAGCCCTTTTCGAGACATCTTTCTTACAGGATCACTTCACCTTCCGGTCCGGCGGAACGATGGCCATCGCCTCGATCTCGACCAGAAGATCCTCCCTGCACAGCGTGACCTGGATTCCGGTGCTGGCAGGAAATGGGTCCAGCTCCTTTTGCTTGTAAAAGGCCATCCTCACTTCGTTGAACGCGTCGTAGTCGCGAGACATGTCGCGCAGGTAGCAGGTCGTGCGGACGACGTCGTGCCAATCGGCTCCTTCGGCGGCCAACAGCGCTTCGATGTTGCGAAAGGTGCGCCAGGACTGGGCCTCCAGGTCGCCGACATGAATCGACTCACCGGCTTCGTTGACGCTGGCAGTGCCGCTGATGAGGATCATCGAGTAGCCCGGCAGCTCCACGCGCAAGGCTCGAGTAAACGGCACTGGATGGTCGTAGTCGTAGGCCTCGTTCAGGACTCTGGGCTCTCGGATCTGTCGCTTCTCGAAACGCACCAGGGTAGCCTGCTCGATTGGCTTGTCCTTCACCGTCATGATCAATTCTCCTGTGTTCCTACCCGACCGTGGAGTCCAGTTTTCGGTCGGCTCGTATTCCAGTCGAAGTCTTCGTCGCTCCGACCACCAAGGTCGATTCCAATACCTGTCGCTTCTCCTGATCCGCTTCCACCACGTCCATCAGCGAGATGCCCTTCATGCTCTCGCGAAAGGACTCGCAGATCTCTTTCCAGGTGTCATGGATCGGGCATTTCGTCTCATCGGCGCAGAGGCTCAAGCCCAGGAGGCACTCACCCTCGGGCCTGGGTCCTTCCACCGCTCGAACCAGCGTGTAGAGACTGGTCTGCGTCGGTGAGCAATTGAGCTCGAAGCCCCCGTTGGGGCCTTTCGTTGAGCTCAAGAGGCCCTTCTTGGAAAGATCCTGGAGGATCTTCGACAGAAACGCCTGCGGGATGGAGAGCGCCTCTGAGATTTCGCGCGCCTGGGCCCGGGCCCCGGGCTCCAGATGGGCAAGGTGGCAAACAGCCCGGATGGCATATTTCGTAGCTGTGCTCTGGATCATCGGACCGCCCTCGTTACGCCCCCGCTCTCCACTCTCTCCCATCTCGAACTTTGATGTCCTCGACTCGGTGTTCCCCCAGTCTCGTCGAGGCCCAGACCCAGTTTGCAAGATCGAAGCCAGAAAAAGTACTCTGGGGAGTAACAGTAATTACGGGATTTTTTCTGCTCTGGGTGCCGTTGCCTTCAAAATTTCGGATAAGCCGATCCAAATATCTGAAATAGGATACCAAAGGGTCCACATCGAGCTCAACTGGTTGGTGTCGACAGTCGACGACTATCGAACCTGGAGGTAGCCGAAGACGAGGAATAGACCCAGGGCTCCCAGCAGGGCGAATCTCGCCAGAGAGCCGTTCCTGAGCGCTCCCAACGACTCCCGCCGACCGTTGAGGACCAAAAGAGCCAGCGCCAGCATCGGAACGAAGAGGGCTCCCAGAATCGCATAGACCATTTGGATGTGGACGAAGCTGCTGAAGAGACCGGCAATCGAAGCAAGGCCCAGGGCGACTAGGAAGGCCCGATAGGGCAAACCGCGCGTGTCGGCATCCTCCACTCTGCTTTCCTCGGATCCCAAGAGCAGTCTCCAGAGGTCGGCAAACAGATAGGGCACGGACTGCCAAACCCCCAAGAGACTGCTGGCCACGGCACTCCAGGCACCGATCAGGAAGAAGGCTCTCCCGAACGGCCCCAGGGTCTCGCCCAGACGGCTCGCCAGATCGACGAGCAGCGTCGCACCACCGCCCTCTACCTGAATTGTCGATCCGACGATTACCATGCCGAGCCCGAAGGCTGCAGTGGCCGCATAGCCCGTGGCGAGGTCCCATCGGCACAGTCGCAGATCTTGCGGTCCTTCGCGACCCACCTCTCGGATCCAATAGCCGTAGCACAGCAGCGTCACCGTTCCTCCGACTCCACCGAGCAACGCTACCGTCAGGACCAGCCCTCCTTCGCCGACCCGCGGGATCGTCGGAACCAGAGCACCGCGCACCACGGCAGATAGATCAGGGCGGAGTGTCACCGCGGTCGTGATGACCGTGACGAACATGAGCCCGATCGAGACACTCATAATTCGTTCGAACAGCCGAAATCCGCCGACAAGAACGAGGACTACACCTGCCAGGCTGTGCACAACACCAAAAACAATCTTGCCGGTGACTGGATCCGGGAAGATTGGAGCCAAGGCGTGGGCTGTCACCCCGCAGGCACTCACCAGGGCCCGCCCTACGGCGAAGCTCCAGACGAGGAGATAGGCAAGAAAGAAGTAGGAGGCCGGACGACCGAGGTATCGAACAGCTCCCTCGAGCAGCGTCGTCCCGGTAGCCAGCTGCCATCGGGCAAGGCCCTCGGTCAGGACGTATTTCAGGATTGCACCTACCAGCACCGCCCACAGCACACCCAAACCGAGGCGACTGCCAACGATGCTGGCCGTTGCAAGGTCTCCCGCTCCGACTCCTGTGGCCGCCACGAGGAGGCCGGGACCGACGAATGCAAGCGGGCTGAACCGGGCCGATCGAGTGGGGTCTGCCGGCGTCGAATCCATCCTTCGGATCTCACTCTCCGGATCGATCGACGAACGACGGCAGTGCTATCGAATCAGGGACCAGAAGACGCCGAAGATACCGATGAATCCGATCACCACGTAGACCACGACGGTCCATGTTCCTGGATCCGGAGACAGCATCTCGGTAGTGAAGCCTTGCAGAAACACACCCAGGAGACCCGCTCCCAGAAACTGGAAGAGAACGTTCTTCCGATTTCGGAACTCGGTATGGAGCCGGTGAGCCGCGTACTGGACGTCCTTCTGCAGAACCAGGGCGTGCCTTCGGGACCGCGCAGTATCCACCGACTCACGAATCAGCCGGCCTCCATAGTCCCGAATCTGCTTGACCGCGAAGTCGCGAGCGTGTTCGTGGAACTTGAGCTCCTGTTCCTCGCTGGCAGGCAGGGCAGTGGCATGCAGTTCCTCTTCGACCATGGGGTTCACACCTCGTAGCTTCTGGGATAGGTAGACCTGGCATCCAAATCCTCGGCCAGCTCACTGAGGGCCTGTCTGACAATCGCTCGTTCATCCGGGGTCAGAGACCTTGGCAGCTTCAAGCCGCCCGCAACCTGCACCAAGGTCAGCCCGAGACCGATCAAGAGCACCATCGCCAGGCTGAACAGAGTGATGGCGATAACCTCGCTCCGCGCCGCCCACGGCGTTGGTAGGACACGGACGAACAGCGCCCCAACGCCCGACACGAGCAGCATCATGATCAAGCTGAAGATGACAGCGGCTCGGTTCGTGGGCGCATGCAGGAAGAGGCTGACCTGTTTGCCGGCGTCCACCAGGGTGTTGCTCACCGACTCGACGCTGAGGGTATGGGGGCGCCGTCCGATGATGCTGATCAGGGAACCGACGAGATCCATCAGTGACAGATCGGCCTCGATGCCTTCGGTCTCCTCGACCTCCATGCGCCGCTTGGCGATCTCGTCCAGGATGATCTTGCTGGGTGGTGGGGGGTCGCCAACGAAATCCGCCATCTGTGACACACGGCAGCCAGCCTCGATCAACGGACGCACATCGACACCGGTGCTAACCCCGAGGGAGTCGAACATGGCCACCAACTCCTCGGTCGCAACATTCCCGATGGAGTGCCGGACCGTGATGGCTCCTCCGATCCCTCCGATCGAGGCGTCGAAGATACGGACCCCGGCCTTGTAGGCCACGAATGCGTTCGTCACTCCGAGGCCCCGGCGGTCATGCAGGTGAACGCCGATGTGATCGAGACCCAGCTCCTGGGACACGTGCCCCACGACGCGTTCGATGTCGTTGGGTGTTGCCAAGCCGTCCGTGTCCGAAAGAGCCACCATTTCGCATCCCATCTCGATCAGCTGGTGGCTGATCTCGCTCACCTGGGCGGCCGGCATCAGACCATCCCGTTGGCTCCGATCTCGAAAGGCGTACGACAGGTAGCCGCGCAGTCGATAGCCGTCGGCCTCGGCTGCGGCTGCCACTTTCGCTGCCGCTGCCAGTGACTCTGCGACACTCATGTGGGTGTTCTTCTGCGCATACTCTTCGGAAGCCGATACGAACAATGCTACGGTGTTGACCCTCTCCGCCTGTCTCAACAACTCGTAGTACTCGAGAGTCGGAGCCAGGGCTGCGATCTGGCCGTCGTACGGCGGTAGACGTCGGAGTACCTCCGAGGTGTCCTGCATCGCTGGAACGACGCGCGGATTCACGAAGGACCCTACCTCGATGTACGGCACTCCACTCCTGACCAGCGCCTCCGCCAACTGGAGACGGGCCTCCATCGGGATCACAGCGTGGCGGTTCAGGATCTGCATCCCATCCCGCAGCGACACATCACAAATCTTGACTTCAGTCATGGCCTGGTGGTCTCCGACCTCGCACCGTCGGTACCCCGCTGCCCTAATGGTCTCACAACCATGAAGCGACGGCTGTGAAGACTTCCCGATCCCCCCGCCGCGCATGTCGGATTCCCACCCAAGATCGATCGCGTTTGGGAAACCGGTCCTGGAGCTGATAGGAATATCGACGCAATGCGTAGAGAAGGTGGTTTGGGGCGGACCGTTGGCAATCGGACAGCGCTCGCGTTCTGTATCGTCTGCGGCCTGGCGAAACCAGCCCTGGCTGCAGATGCAACGCCGGACATCCCGCCGGTAGGGGTCGATCTTCAAGCCCTCTATGAGAGCCGGGATTTCTTCTCCTTGCGCGAGCAGCTCACCGAGGACTCCGAGGGAGAGCCCCAACCACCCGAGCACCGCTTCTTCGCTGCAGCCGTCGAACTGGCGTTCAACCAGCCCGCCGAATCGATCCGAATTGCCGAATCCGTGCTCGAGGAGGGGGGCCTGCCTCCCCTGGGCTCCCTCAGACTGCAGCACCTGCTCGTGACCGCCAATCTGCGACTTCATCGGTACAGGGAGGCCCTCTCGGCTGCCCACGCACTCCTGGCTTCGCCGACTCGGGAAGAGGATCCCGCTGTCGAGCAGGAGGTCAGGGGCACCCTGCCCCTTCTCGAAGCGCTGGTGGACGTACCTCCCCAGGAGGCCCGAATAGCGCGCTCGAGTCGCCTGGCGTTGGGAGCTACTCGCCGGGTGCCGCTCAAGATCGGCGACGCAAAGCGCCGGTTTTCCCTCGACACCGGCGCTAACTTCTCCGTCATCATGGCCTCTGAGGCCAAGGCGCTGGGTCTGACGATCAGGCCGGCAGGGGTGGAGGTCGCTACCTCCACGGGCGGCAGGGTTGTGGCGGACGTGGCCGTAGCCAAGCAGATGTCCATCGGCAAGGTCGACTACAGCAACGTCGTATTCCTCGTCTTCCCAGACGAGCTCCTCACCTTTCCAGGCGGCCACCGGATCCCAGGCCTGGTCGGCTTCCCGGTCGTCGAGGCCATGGGGGAAATCCGCTTCCGCCAAGATGACGTCATGGAGATCCCCTCACGCCCGCCCGTCCGCAAGCTGGGAAATCTGGCCCTCGACGACCTGGATCCCCTGGTACAGATTCGTTACGGCGGCGACGACCTGGTCTGTCGTCTCGACACCGGCGCTAACAAGACAGTCTTCTACGAGCCGTTCTTCCAGCGCTATCGCGAGCGCCTGGAATCCATGGGGAGAGAGATCACGGTAACCACCGGTGGCGTCGGCGGCTTTCAGGAGCTATCGGCTCTGCGGGTTCCGCGACTCGCACTGACCATCGCAGCAGGCGGCGCCAACCTGCAAGAAGTGGATGTCTACACCCGCCCGATTCGGGCGCCCGAAGAGAACTACCTCTTCTGCAACATCGGGCTGGACGTGCTGCACAAGTTCAGTGCCTATGTCATCAACTTTCGCGACATGGCACTGGTCCTGGAATAGACCGACCTGAAGCTACTCGATCGCCACGATCTTGATGTCGAAATTTAGTGCCTGTCCCGCTAACGGATGGTTGAAATCGAGGACGATCTGGTCCTCGCCTACCTCGTGCACGCGAATCGGCTGCTCATTGCCTTCCGGATCGCTAGCGACGAGCAGAGTCCCCACCGTTCGAGCGTCTTCGGGAACCATGTCCGGCGCCACTTCCTGAAAGCCGTCAGGATCGACAAGGCCGTAGCCCTCTTCAGCGGTCAAAGTGACCTTCTTCGTGCTCCCGACTTCGAGACCTATAAGAGCCTCTTCGAGGGCAGGGAGGATCTCCTGCTGACCTTGACTGTAGACCAGCGGCTCGTCGCCCACGTTGGTGTCAGCCGTGGTGCCGTCGTCCAGGGTCAGGGTGTACTCGAAAGATACTGTGCTGCCTTCTTTGATCACGATCAATCTCTCCTTTGGGGCAGGGGTGGGCTGTCGATACTTGTCAGGCCTGGACTCCCGGCTCGGCGGGCTCTGCCACATAGACGGAAGCGAAAAGCGAACTGCAGGCGGATGCTAGCACGGTGTCTCGACTCGTTCGAACGCTTCCTACCTCTTGTGCTAACTTTGTGGCGCTGGACTGGTTGCACCGGGTGATTCGCTTGATTTCCACCCACAGGCGGTAGTTCTCCTACATCGAGCCCCGCCCGTTCCCCTGGTGCCAACTCAGTAGGAGGGGTTCAACTAGACTTGCGCTGCAGGTAGACTTGCGCTGAAGGTCAAATTGTCGAGCCGCGCAGTTCCGCATCGCGTGGCCAACAGTGAGTGCAACATGGGAAAGGAGTACAGTCATCAGCAATACAATTTTCGTCGGTAACCTGAATTATGAAACCACAGAATCGGAGCTCGAAGGCCTCTTCTCTGAAGTCGGTGAGGTCAAGAATGTTCACGTCCCGGCCGACCGGATGACGGGGCGACCCCGAGGGTTCGCCTTCGTAGAGTTCGCCGATGGCGCCGCTGCGCAGGAGGCCGTCTCCCGATTCGACCAACACGAACTCGGAGGGCGCAAACTCCGCATCAACGAGGCGGAGGATCGAGCCAAACGATCGCCTGGATCGGCGCCCTACAACTCGGGGCCGTCGTACGGTGGTGGCGGCGGCGGTGGCGGTGGTGGTGGTGGCGGCGGTGGCGGCGGTGCCAAAGGCAAGGCCGGCCGGCCCAAAGGCAGCCGCCGTGGAATGCGGGGCAAGAAGCGCAGCCTCTAGTCCCCCTCGACCAGGACTCAAGACCTCAGAACTCCAGGCCGGGCCCCCCGACCTGGACTAGTTCTCCTTCCTCAGAGCTGCCACAGGATCGACCCTTGCAGCACGTAGCGCCGGCATGAAGGCGCCCAACAATCCGATCAGCAGGACGAATGCCGTGCCACCCATCAGAACTACGGGATCAGCCGGGTTCACGGCATAGAGCAGGCTCTCGATCAGCTTTCCGGAAACCAAGATCACCGCCAGACCCACCGCGACTCCGATGCCCAGTAGGCGCATCGAGTAGCCAAATACCAGACGCAGCACTCGAGGCTGGTCAGCCCCCAGCGCCATGCGGACTCCAATTTCGTGCTGACGTTGGGTGACGAAGGTCGACATCATTCCGAAGACGCCCATCGCAACCAACACGATGCCCACCGCGCTGAAGATCGTGATCAGAAGGGTATTGAATCGCCGGCGCACGGTCGCCGAGGCGATGACTTCGTCCAGAGTCTGCATCTCCGAAACCGACTGCTCAGGCGCCAAACCGCGAATCTCACTTCGCAGTGCTTCGCGGAGCCCGTCGAGAGCCACGTCCGATCGAAAGATGAGAAACTGCCTCTCGGCCCAGAAACGCCATCCCGTCCAGTAGGCGGGGTGAGGCCCAAACGGCAGATAGTACTCTGGAATGACCGGACGCTCCGCGCCCCACTGCCGAACATCACCGACAACCCCGACGACCGTGATCCACTGGAGGTCGTCATGGATGGCAAAGCGCTTGCCGATGGGATCGGTTTCGGGCCAGGCAAGGTCTGCAAACGTCTTGTTGACGACCGCCACCGCTGCCTCCGACCCTAAGTCCCGCTCTTCCAGGAGTCTGCCATCCACCAAGCCGATGGTCATGGCACGAAAGTACCCAGGAGTCACGAAGGACTGCTCTGCAAGAGGCCCCAGCTTGTCTTCCCAGTCGCCTTCGCGACCCTCGATGGCGACCTCCCCATTGGTGCCCCCGTCCAGAGGCAACTTGCTCGTCGTACCGGCCACCTCCACGCCTGGCAGCGATCTGATGCGAGGACCCACTTCGCGGAGGAAGGCGAGCACTTTTTCGGCACTGTCGTAGCTCGGCCCAGCGAGATGAAGAGGAACCGCAGTGACTCCGGCAGGATCGAAGCCGTGGTCGGACCGCTGCAGCTTCGAGTAGCTGACGAGCATCAGAGCGGCTCCGTTGGCCAGAATCAGGGTCAATGCAAGCTGTACGATGATGAGAGCTCGATAGACGCGGGCTCGACGTGGACTGGCAAAAAGGCTGCCTCGGCCCTGGTTGAGCGACTTGGCAAGCTGAAGACTGGAAGAGCCCAAGGCCGGCAAGACTCCAAGAAGCACAGCCAAAATCAGTGACAGGAGGGAGACGATCACCAGGGTCCCGGTTTGGATTCCGTAATCAGCACTGCCCGATGGAGTTCGAGGCACCAGGAATCTCAATCCGTCGAGAGCCCACCATGCCAAGCACGCCCCCAGGGCTCCACCCAGAACCGCCAGAGGTAGGTACTCCGCCAGAAGCTGCAGCACCAGTCGTCCGCGGTCGGCCCCGAGACTGAAGCGGACAGCCAGTTCGTTTTCCCTCGACGCGGCCTTGGCGAGCATTAGGCCGCCAACGTTGGCACAGGCGATCAGCAGGACGCAGATCGCAGCCACCATGAGCATCAGCAGTTGATTCCCGGTCCGACCCACCATTTCCGAGTGCAGTGCAGCAACTCGGGCACCGTAGTTCTTGTTGGTTGTCGTGTAAGCGGCCTCCAGATCCGCAGCAATGCGATCCATCTCGGCCTGGGCGCTCTCCAGAGTCGATCCCTCACCGAGACGAGCGATAGCCATGAAGGAGTGATCGTCTCGTGAATCGAGCGCAGGGCTCAAGGTCAGCGGCAGAAACATCTCGATGTCACGGTCCCGGGTCCAAGGCGTCATCAGCTTGAAATCGGTGGGCATGACACCGACAACGATATGAGCCTGCCCGTTGACCTGAACTGTTTCGCCAATGACATCCGGCGAGCCCCCGAAGCTCCGTCGCCACAGGCCATGACTGAGGATCGCGACCGGCTCGGCACCTTCCCTCTCATCCGCAGGCTGAAAGCCTCGACCCAACTCCGGTTTGACTCTCAGGACGTCGAAGAGCTCCGAGGTGACCCTGCAACCGCCGAGTCGAACCGGCTCGTCGCCGCCAGTGAGGCTGAAGTAATAGGCCCAAACTGCCGCCATCGACTCGAATGACCGAGACCGCTCATTGAAGTCCAGGAAGTTGGGCCCAGAAAGGGGCATCCGTTCGAAGTTTGGCTGGGTCTCCCAGATCATGACCAAACGGTCCGGCTCCGGATAGGGCATCGGAGTCAACAACACCGCATCGATCAAGCTGAAGACGACGGTCGTGGCCCCGATTCCCAGGGCCAGAAGAACCACAACCCCGCCAGCAAACAGTGGTTGGCGCGCGATGAACCGCAGGCCATGCCGTACATCACTCAGCAGGCCCTTTACCGAGACTCCCGACCGAGGCGCTGGCTCAGACGAGGCAAATTGGAACCGATGATCTTGCTCGGAGGATTGGTGAGGCCCGGTCATAGCTCGCTCCTTGTCCCTGATACTCTGAACCTATAAGCAAGAGGCATACCCAACTTGGATCCCGAAAAACCCGCCCGAATTTGCACCGATTGCCAAGTAGTTGGGCCAAAGGTGTTCGAACCCGGGAAGCCGACGTTCGGATCCGCACAACCGGCTTGGTACTAGAATTGGCTTCTGTCAAGCGGCAAGATGGGACTTGCAGTGCCACCAAGGAGAAAGAGGGAAGCCTGAATATGCGACAGTCAGTGGTCCTGGTTCACCGCAAGATTCTGCTGGTCCCTTGCCTCGCCATTTGCCTGGCATCTACCGCCAACGCCCAGTATGAGAACCAGCCAGGCGGGGTGACTCTCTATCGAGACCTCGGTTTCTCGGGCACTAGCCAGACCTTCTCCGACGACGTCACCGACCTGAGAGGCTCCTACGTTGGCAACGACAGCGTCACCTCTGTGCGGATCAGCTCGAGCTGCCGAGCCAGGCTCTACGCCGATGCGGACTACCGGGGCAGCTACCTCGAGGTGGACCGCGATATCTCCGATCTCAGAGGCTCGTCGGTCGGCAACGACTCCGTCACGTCCATGCGTGTCCGCTGTGAAGGGAACGAGGGCGAATGGAGCGGCGGCGGAGGGGCCTGGAGCGGTGGCGACTCGAGTTGGGGTGGTGACAGCTCCAATCACGGCGTCACTTTGTATCGTGACCTCAACTTCTCTGGTGCCAGCCAGTCCTTCTCCGGAGACATCCCCGACATGAGACGCTCCTTTGTCGGCAACGACACAGCTACCTCTGTGCGAGTCGATCGAGGCTGTCGCGCCAGGCTCTACGCCGATGTCGATTACCGAGGTACCTACGTTGAAGTGGACCGCGATGTCTCCGACCTGCGTGGTTCGCCGGTAGGCAACGACCAGGTCACCTCCATGAGGGTTCTGTGCGAAGACGACGGCGAGGGCTGGAGCGACGGAGGCAGCTGGAACGATGGCGATGGGGGATGGAATGGCGACAACGCCACCTACGGCGTCACGCTTTATAGAGACCTCAACTTCTCTGGCACCAGCCAGACATTCACCGACGACATCTCCGACCTGAGAGGCTCCTACGTTGGCAACGATAGCGTCACCTCTGCGCGGGTCAGCTCCGGCTGTCGCGTCAGGCTCTACGCGGAGGCCAATTTCCGGGGTACCTATATCGAAGCGGACCGTGATATATCCGACCTGCGTGGTTCGCCGGTTGGTAACGACAGGCTCACCTCTATGCAGGTGCGCTGCGAAGGAAACAAGGACCCTTGGAGCGATGGCGCTTCGAGCCAGGACGCCACCATCCGGGTCACACTCTACGAGGATACGAACTTCCGCGGTACCGCCTATTCCTTCGACTCGGATGTGGGTGACCTGCGATCCGCATTCGGCGCCAACGACGAGGCGAGCTCCGTGCGGGTCGCCCCAGGGTGCGCGGTGCGCCTGTATCCGGACCCTCGGTTCCAGGGGACCTACACCGAGACCAATCGCGACATTGCAGATCTGAGGAGCTCTCGAGTCGGCAACGACAGCATCAGCTCTTTTCAGGTTCGCTGCCAGTGAGCTTCAGCCCACGAGCACCCTGTCCTGACTCTCGGCGCTTCCGCCCCGAGCCCCGTCCTGGCCGAAAGAGCCGTGCTCGGTTCGAGCAATGATCTCTTCCTGCAGCTCGGTCGACAGATCACAGAAATAGTCGCTGTAGCCGGCGACCCTGACGATGAGGTCCCGGTGCGAGGCCGGATCCGCCTGTGCCTGCCTGAGTAGCTCCGCATTCACGACGTTGAACTGCACGTGATGGCCATCCATCTTGAAGTAGGACCGAACCAGATGGGCCAGGTTGTCGATGCCCTCCTCTCCTGCGAGAAGTGAAGGGCTGAACTTCATGTTGAGAAGGGTGCCGCCGGTCTTGACGTGGTCCATCTTGCCAGCCGACTTGAGGACCGCCGTGGGACCACTCCGATCGCTCCCCTGGACCGGCGAGATCCCCTCCGAGACCGGCTGCCCATCCTGGCGCCCATCGGCCGTCGCGCCGGTCACCGAGCCGAAATAGACATGGCAGGTGGTGGGTAGCATCTCCAGACGATAGGTACCGCCCTTCGCGGTCGGCCGCCCGTCGATGGCCTCGAAGGCCGACTGGAAGACCCGCCTCATGAGATCGTCGGCGTAGTCGTCGTCATTGCCGTATTTGTGAGTGCGGTGGAGGAGGCGTTGTCGTAGTGGCTCGTCTTCTGAGAAGTCGCGATCCAGGATCGCCACCAGTTCGTCCAGTCCGGTGCTTGCCTTCTCGTAGACCAGTTCCTTGATGGCAGCCAGGCTGTCGGTGATCGTGCCAATGCCGACCGCCTGGATGAAGTTGTTGTTGTAGCGCGCTCCCCCGGCGTTGTAGTCCCGACCCTGAGCGATGCAGTCGTCGATCAGCACCGACAGGAAAGGCGCCGGCATCTCTCTGGCATAGAGACTCTCGATGATCTGATTGCCACGAATCTTGAGGTCGACGAAGTGCCGCAACTGCCGCTCGAAGGCCACAAACAGCTCTTCGAAGGTGGCAAAGGACTTGGCCTCGCCGGTTTCGGGTCCGAGCTGTCTCTGCGTCTTCGGGTCGAAACCGTTGTGGAGTGCCAAGTCCAGGACCTTCGGCAAGTTGAAATAGCCGGTAAGTATGTAGGCCTCCTTGCCGAAAGCGCCCACCTCTACACAGCCGCTACACCCTCCCGCACGCGCGTCCTCGAGGGACTTACCCTGCCGGATCTGTTCCTCCACGACCGTGTCGGCGTTGAAGATGGACGGGAACCCATAGCCCTGGCGAACTACCCGGAGCGTGTGCTCGAGCAGGGCATTGGGCGTCTTGCGCGAGAGCTGCACATTGGTGCTGGGTTGCAGGAGGTGCATCTCGTCCACGATATCCAGAAGCATGTGAGAGATCTCGTTGGAGCCGTCCGAACCGTCCTGGAGGAGGCCTCCGATGTTGATATTGGCGAAATCGGTATAGGTGCCGCTCTCGGCGGCAGTGACCCCGACCTTGGGTGGCGCTGGATGATTGTTGAACTTGACGAAGAAGGCCTCCAGCAGCTCCCGGGCAGACTCTCGTGACAGGGTGCCGTCTGCCAGACCTTGCTCGTAGAACGGCAGGAGATGCTGGTCCAGATGCCCTGGGTTGAAAGCATCCCAGCCATTGAGCTCGGTGATCACCGCCAAGTGGCAGAACCAGTAGTACTGAAGCGCTTCGTGGAAGTCCCTCGGCGCCCTGGCGGGAACGTGGCGGCAGACCTCCCCGATCTTCTCGAGCTCGGCCCGCCGTCCAAGATCCTTCTCCGCTGCCGCCCGATCCTCTGCCAGCTCGGCGTGCCGCTCGGCAAAGAGGATCACCGCATCGCACGAGATGTCCATGGCCCGAAGGGCTTCACGCTTCTCCTGTGCCTTCGGATCCTCTGCAAAATCAAGGGCGGCCAGCGACTCGGCAATGTCCTGTTTGAAGTCCAGCATCCCTTTCGTGTAGATCTTGTCGTCGAGAACCGTATGGCCGGGAGCCCGCTGCTCCATGAACTCGGTGTAGATGCCCGCTTCATAGGCTTCGTGCCATTCCTCGGGCAGATCAGCGAAGATCCGGTCCCGCATCGAGCGGCCCTGCCAGAAGGGGATCACCTTGTTCTCGTAGGCTTCCAGGCAATGATCGGGAACTTGATAGGCGGTCTTGGGCCTCGAATCGAGGATTCTCAGATCTTCGAGGCTGTGGCAGGTTAGCTCCGGATAGGTGGGAACCGCTTTGGGCCGAGGCCCCCTCTCGCCGACGATGAGCTCCTCTTCGCCCAAAAAGAGGGTCTTCTCTCGGCAGAGATGATGAAAGGACATGGCCCGCAGCACCGGCACCGAATGTCGCCCGAGGTGCTCCTGGTAGAAGTCGGTCAGCAGCTCGGCCCGCTCGCTGGAGATGGAGGGCAGAAGATCCAGGCTCTCTTGTCGAAGTCTTCGGGTTCTGTCATTCATGTTTACTTAGCCTCCGATGCTGGCGGCAACGCCTTCTGCTTCCACCAGCTCCACCAGATTCTGCATTTCGCCTGGGGTGGGAGCCTCCAGTTCAGGCAGGCTCGATTCCTTGCCCAGTCGGCTGGACTTGCTCTCACCCAGAGGGTGGTAGGGCAACAGGCACACCCGCTCCACTGAGGAAATCGAGGCCGCCAGCTTGGCGGTGACCTCGAGATTCTCGACGTCGTCGTTGACTCCGGGAATCACCGGTACTCGCAGCCAGATCCGCTGCGCTGTTCGACCCAGAGCTTCGAGGTTGGCCAAGATCTGATGGTTCGAGACGCCGGTGTAGCGCCGGTGTTTGTCGTCGTCCATCATCTTCACGTCGAAGAGAAACAGATCAGTGACCTCGGCCACCGAGAGCAGGTCCTCTTCTGAAGCCAGACCGCAGGTATCCACCACGGTGTGGAGCCCCTTGACCCGGCAAGCTTCGAGCGCCGCACGCAGAAACTCCGCTTGGCGCAGCGGTTCACCGCCCGAGAAGGTCACACCACCTCCGGAATCGTCGTAGAAGATCCGGTCTTTCAGAACGACTTCGACGATCTCCTCAACACTCATCGCCCGGCCAGCCATCTGTCGCGCCTCGGTTGGACAGGTGTCGGCACAGGCCCCACAGAGAAGGCAGCGCTCGGCATCCTGGACGCTTGGCGACCTGAAGGGAACGGGGAGGTCACGCGGACACGCCCCGACGCACTCACCGCAGCCAAGGCAACGGCTGGGTGTCATCAGGATCTCGAGACGCGGGGAAATCCCCTCCGGGTTGTGGCACCACACACAGGACAGGGGGCAGCCTTTGAGAAACACCGCCGTGCGAATCCCCGGCCCGTCGTGAACCGAGAAGCGCTGAATGTTGAAGACCCGTCCTCGGTTCACGGCCTAGATCCCTCGAGCTTCCGGCAGGTCTGCGTCTGGAAAGTAGTACTGAACTATGAAGCGCTGCTGCACCTCGAACGACCAGTGAACGTCGCGCAGGTAATCGGCCGCACCTCGCACGTCTCCACCTTCGAGGAGCTCCAGAAACGCGGCGTGCTCGCCTGTCGACGCCAACTCCCATTCGGGCAAGAACTCCCTGCGTCGCGGGAAATCATAGAGTCGATGTTTGGCGTTCTCCACCATCCGAACCAGGCTGCTGTTCTGGGTCAAGCCTAGAAAGACCTCGTGAAAGGACAGGTTGCGAGCGTAGTAGCGATCGAATTCGCCCGCCTCCACGGCCTGGACCATCTCCTCATTGCGGGACCGCATCTGTTGGTAGTGAGTCGCCTGCAGCCGGTCACCGACCGACATCACCGCAGCGCCCTCGAGAGCACCGATGATCTCGTAGAGGTGGCGGATGTCCTCGAGGGTGAGTCGATTCACGATGACTCCCCGCCTGGGGAGAATCGAGACGAAACCTTCGGTTTCGAGCTGAATCAGAGCATCTCGCAGTGGTGTCTTGCTGATGCCGAGACCTTCGGACAGTTTCTTTTGATCGAGAAACGAGCCGCCGTCCAGCTCACCTCGGTTGATGGCATCGCGAAGATACTCGTAGACCTGCTCCCTCAGTGAGCGGAGCTGCAAGATGCCATTCTCAGCCATGGGGATCTCTGACTTTCGGCGTCAACTGAGATCTAATATATCAGATTTCACAAAGCAAATCCAGTCGTTTCAACGCGCTCTGCAGCCACTCGCCTGTTACAATTGCCTTGGGGACTGATCGCGAGTCAGGCCCTGGAACACAAGGTGTTGGACATGAACAGGGGACGACAGGGTATCCGCCAGTTGACGGCCCTTCTGGTCCTCGCCATTGTCACCGCAGCCAGCGGTCTTCCGCACTGGCACACGGCCCCCCCTGAAGACCCCGACAGAAGATACATTCTTCTCGCTCGGTCCCATAGCGCAACAGCCTTTCTGGTGTCCGCCTCGGATGCGGATCTGCTCGAGTGCGCAGCCTGCGTCCTGCAGCGCATCCTGACGCAGGCGAGAACCCAAGGCACGGAAGCTCCGCCACGTCCCAGTCTACAAGCCGAGGTCGCGTCGACTTCGGAATCGCAGGTTTCCCGGCCACCTCTTCGCTTCACAGACCCTCGCGGTCCTCCCTCCTGACGCCATAATCAGCAGGCCTTGCAACGCTCGCACAAGTGGACAAGGCCGGTCTGTCGCACCGCCGACTGACCTGTCTGCTCAACGCGTCACGAATGAGGAGAGACTGTGTTAGAGATACTTGTGGCACCCCACAGAAGATTCTGGGTCATGTTTGTGGCAGTGCTGGCCCTACCCCTGGCGGTAGCGCCAGCCATCGCCCGGGCCGAAGGCGTCCAGGAAACCGGGCCGTCTTCCAACGAACCCACCAGTGAGATCGAGCGTCTCGAGGAACGGCTTCGCCTACTCGAGGAGACCTACCAGAGACAGATTCGTGAGTTGCAGGAACAGCTCGACGAGCTCAAGGAGCAGGTCGCGGACTCACAGGAGGACCGCGAGGAGGAAGAGCTCGGAGAACTGCTCGCCGAAGCCGCAGAGCTCACGGCCGAGGAGAAGCAGAGAGAAGAGGTCGCAGAGGAACAGCGCGACACCTTCGTCGGACGAGAACGCACCCAACAAGCTCTGAACCCCGAGATCAGCTTCATTGGAGATTTCTCCTACGACTGGTCCGAGAGCGACATCAAGGACGGCTTCGTGATGCGTGGCGTAGAGATCGGCCTGCAGGCCCCGCTCGATCCCTATACCCGCTTCAAGGGATTCCTGGCGGGCCATCAGGATCCTTTCGAATTCCCCTTCCATGATCACGAAGAGGAGGGCGAGCACGAAGAAGTCGCGCACGAAGAGGAACACGCCCACGAAGGAGCTATCGGCGTCAATGTCGAAGAGGCCTACATGGAATGGGTTGCTTTGCCCTTTCACACGAGGCTCCAGGTCGGCAAGTTCAGGCAGCAGTACGGCACACTGAATCGATGGCACCGCCATGCCCTGCCCAGTGTCGACACTCCCTTCGCCCTGCAGCATGTCTTTGGTCATGGACTCATCGGGCTCGGCATCGGCTTGGACTGGCAGCTCGGCAAGCTCTGGGCGACAAACAACGGCCTGACCCTGCAGATCACCAACGCCGATAACTCGGTGGCATTCGCAGGATCGGACTGGAATGATCCGGCCTTCCTTCTGCGCCACACAGGGTTCTTCGAGCTCGGGCCCGATTCCTACTTCGACCTGGGTCTCAACTGGACCCGTGGTCCCAATACAGCGACGGGTAGCGAGAAGACCGACATCTACGGCTTCGACTTCGCCTATGTCTGGGAGCCAACCAATCGCGCCCGATATCGCAGCCTGGAGTTTCGCGGCGAGTACATCCACACGAACTACGACACCGGGGACACTGCCTCGATAGCCTCCGATTCGTACTACGCCTACCTCTTTGGTCGATTCAGCCGGCGCTGGATTGTCGGACTGCGCTACGACAACGCGGAGTTACCCGGCTTCCACTCCCATATCTACGAACCCGAGGAGTTTCGAGAGGGGCTCAGGGACACCGGCTGGACTCCGTTCTTGACCTACTGGCAGAGTGAGTTCGTGAGACTACGACTGCAGTACCAGAGAATCGATCGCGACTTCGTCTCACCCAAGGGCCCGGAGAAGGACAATCGACTCTGGCTACAGGTGACGTTCTCGGCGGGTCCGCACAAGCACGAATCCTATTGATGGTCGAGGAGCAATAATGAAACGCACACGCAACTCCAGTCCAATGCAGTTGCCCACTGCCATCGCTCTCGCGGTTGGCTTCTTCTTCGTTGCGGCACATCTGCCAGCTCAGCCTGCGGCCGCCTCCGCAGGCGACCGACTTCAGGTCGTGACCACCATCTCCGACTATGCCTGGGTGGCCCAGGAGATCGGTGGAGACCGGGTCACGGCCGAATCAATCTGTCACGGCGACCAGGACGCACATTTCGTCCGGCCCAAGCCTTCTTTCCAGACCAAGTTGCGTAGCGCCGACCTGTTCATCACGACCGGCCTGGATCTCGAGCTGTGGGCGCCTACGCTCCTCGACGCGGCCGGCAATCGCAACGTGCTCGAGGGGGCACCTGGATACGTGGCGGCCTGGACGGGAATCGAGTTGCTGGACAAGCCGAGGACCCTGAGTCGTTCCGAAGGCGATGTCCACGTCTACGGCAATCCCCACATTCACACCGACCCACTGAACATGGTGATCGTGGCCCGCAATGTCCTGGCGGGTCTCGAGAAGGTCGACCCTGGCAATACCGACTACTATCGCCAGCGAGAAACCGCCTTGGAAGACCGCCTCCACCGTCGGCTGTTCGGAGATGAGCTCGTCGACCTTCTGGGTGGAGACACACTGGCCCGCCTTGCCCTCGCGGGCAAACTAGAAGCCTTTCTGGAGGGCAAGGAGTACCCCAGCGGCAGTGGGTCGACTCTCGCCGATCGGCTCGGCGGTTGGTTGAAGCAGACCGAACCGATCCGCGGACGCCAGCTGATCGGCTACCACAAGAACTGGATCTACTTCACCAACCGCTTCGGCCTCGATATGGTCGGGTACGTGGAGCCCAAGCCGGGCATACCGCCTACCCCACGCCATGTGGAGACGATCATGGAGTTGATCCGCGATCAGGGGATCGACGTGATCCTCTCCGCCAATTACTTCAACCCGCAGAAGACGAAGGCCATCGGGGACCGCACGGGAGCAACCGTGGTGACCGTGCCTCTCTACTCGCAGGGCGAGGCAGGGATCGAGGGCTATGAAGAGCTCATCGATGCCTGGATCGAGAGACTGGTGAGCGCCTTCGAGGAGACGGAAGGATAGCTGTATGCAAGAGCTGATCGAGTTGATGGCGGCACCATTCGCGGCTTGCGTGGTCCTGGTGGGTATCCATGCCTACCTTGGTCTCCACGTGATCCAGAGGAAGGTCATTTTCGTGGATCTGGCGCTGGCGCAGATCGCGGCCCTGGGAGCGACATTCGGTTTTCTGCTCGGCTTGAGCCCTCACAGCCGGACGGCCTATGTCTTCTCCCTCGCTTTCGCTATCGTCGGCGCCGCCATCTTCGCGCTCACGAGGATGCGACACGAACGGATACCCCAAGAGGCGATCATTGGCATCACCTACGCGGTGGCTCTAGCCTTGGCCATCTTGGTCGCCGATCGCGCCCCCGAAGGCTCCGAGCACATCAAGGAAACCCTGACGGGAGCCCTGCTATGGGTGCGGTGGCCGACCATCTTCAAAACCGCGGGTATCTACGCTCTGGTCGGACTTCTCCACGTCGCCCTCCGCAAGCCGTTTTTCGAGATTTCGTTTCATCCCGACCAGGCCTACGCCCAGGGTCTCAAGGTCCGCTTCTGGGACTTCATCTTCTACGTCACGTTCGCTTTCGTCATCACTTCGTCGGTAGCGATCGCTGGTGTACTTCTGGTCTTTTCGTTCCTGGTGATACCCGCGGTCATCGCCACCCTGTTTGCCCAGAGGATCAGCACGCGGCTCATGATTGGATGGAGCGTCGGGCTCGCGGCCTGTGCAGTCGGCTTGACCTCCTCGTATCGTTTCGACCTGCCATCGGGCCCCTCGGTCGTGGCCGCTCTCGGCGGCGCCCTCCTCCTGGCTGGTCTCGTCTACTCGATCTGGGGAGCCCCGAGTCGGATCGGAGCGCTGCTGAAGGCAGCCGCTGCGTTGGCCGCCATTGCCCTGGTTGTCGTGGGCCTGAGCGTCTTTTTCACCAGCAGCACCTTCTTGCAGATCGCCCACGAGCACGATTGGGAGGCCGAGCATGAGGAGGAGATTGCCGAAGCTGAAGAACATGCCCATCTTTGGGAGGAGCTCTCGACGGGGTGCGGAGACGAGGCGCCTTGCATTGCAGGCAACCTGCAGGTGGCCCGAGATGGCTGGAATCGACTGAGCCACCGCCTTTCCGAAGCCGACACCTCGGAGCGTGAGAACTGGCTCCGAGTCCTGGCCAACCTGGACTCGGTGAAGAGCCGGGACCTCGTGGCCGAGCTGGCCGCCGTCGAAACGGAGCCCCTGGTGAGGCTGGGGGCGGCGCAGCTGCTGGTAGAAGAGGGCGATCGGCGGGCCGTTGCTATCGCCCTCGAGCTCCTTGCTCCTGCGGTTCCCCCCATGGTGCGTGACGAGTCCTATCAGCTCATTGCCAGACAGGCCGGCGAGGACTTCGGCTTCGACCCGTTCGGCAGCGAAGAGGCCAACGCCGAGGCCATCGAGCGGATCCAAGCCTGGGCAAAGCGACCCTGACGAGAATTTTCTTCCGACCCCTGCCGTAAATCACCAGGGAACTTTTTCCTGGCCAGGGGTAGGCCTTCCAGCTCGTTGCCTACTCAATCCTCAACATAACTGGGCACTCTCGGCCAGTTTCGGCCGAAAGCACAAATGGCATCGAGCTTGCAGACCAGCGGCTCTGGGATAGGAATATGCTGAAACTGTTCTGCTGGGTTTGCTTTACCCGTCGCCCCTTCTCGATTCCCCACAAGTGCACGTTGGCAGTATGCCGCGAGTGCGGGAATCCGGAAGGTGTCATGCGTCCCCTGGCTCCCTACGAGAGGGTCTGGTATGGGCTGGATCTCGAGAATCCGACTCAGACCGACTCCTCGATTGCTGCTTGACGTCTGTCGCAGACCAAGCGCGGGCTAGCCCGACATTCGGGACGCACCGGCTTCGTGCGCCTGTCGGAGGAACTCCGACAGCAGTCGGACCGGCTGGTCTGCCTGCACGAGCGCTGAATAGGGCAGCACCGCTCCCGAGAACCCTGCTTCATTCCAGTAGGCCCGCTCCGGCAGGTCTGAACCCACATAACCCTTGGGCTCCGGATAGGCGGTGGCGTAGAAGTAGGGCTCCGCAATGGCTTCGTCCCCGGTGAGGAACCCGAAGGTCATCTGCTCGTCGGACCACTCCTCGTTACTCGGATCCTGATCCGGCACTTGTCGACCCGAGAACCAGGACAACGCCAGGTCGAAGTGATGCGGAAAGAGCTGTACAGGGGACGTCTCCTGACGGTGCTCACCTTTGAAGACCTTGAAGGCCGCGTCAATCTCTGCGACGGCTCGCCTATACCGGCCAATCGCCTCCAGGTCCCATTCACCACGGGAATCGTCCGAGAACTGCTCGGCATCGATTTGCAGGGGAACTTCCAGTCCCTTCAAGGCAGTCATGACCTCAGAATAGAGGCTGGCAAGCGACTGACCCTCGAGCCGCAGTCCCAGACTCTGCCCTGCACTCGTAAGGATCCGAAGCTTGTTATGCACGAGATCGAGTCGCAGACCGAAGGTTCCCCGATCGGAAGGCATAGGAGTCGTGATGAAACCCTCCGGGACTACCCGCAGCGTTACATGGGCCCATTGTCGCTGACGAGGGCTCGAGCAGAGGCGAATGGCCCCCAGCAGCCGGCTATATCCCTGCAGAGTGTCCCTCGTACCCCGCCACGCAGCCAGGCTCAGGTCTTGAAATTCCGATTCGCTCATTTCGTCACTTTCCTCGAGGGTCCGCCCCCCTGCTACCCTCCCTCTCAACTCTACGGCTCGGCACAGACCTTGGACTGCCTCGATCCTCTCTTGCCCAGGACCCAAGCCCCAGGCCCTGCGGTATGTCCGTCGCTACCGACATGAAACAAAGCGGACACTGCTCTGGCTTTCTCGAATCACCTCGCCCAGCGCCTCCAGGACGTAGTCGATATCGGCCTCGTCGTTGTCCACTCCGAGCGAGAGGCGCACTGCGCAGTGCGCCTCGTCCTCGGTGAGACCGATCGACAACAAGACATGCGATGGGGCAGGGTTCCCCGACTTGCAGGCAGAGCCTGACGAAAAGTAGACCCCATGGCGGTCGAGGAAGAGAACCAGGGACTCGCCTCGCATTCCGGGTAGGGACAGATTGAGCGTATTGGGAAGGCGTTCCACCGGATGGCCGTTGAGCCTGGCATCCGGCACCAACTGGCGGATCCCAGCCTCCAGTCGGTCGCGCAAGGCGGCGATCCTCGCGGGCTCCTTCTGGTTCAACCATCGAGCCGCCAGATCACAGGCTTTGCCGAATCCGACGATGCCGGGGACGTTCTCGGTGCCGGACCGTAGCTTGCGCTCCTGTCCACCCCCATCGATCAAAGGAGACAGAGCGATACCGCTCCTCACATAGAGGGCACCCACTCCCTTCGGTCCATGGGCCTTGTGCGCCGAAAGCGACAGCAGGTCCACATCGAGCTCCTTCACATCGATGGGGATCTTGCCGAGAGCCTGCACCGCATCGGTATGAAACAGCGCGCCGCGCTCATGCGCCAGAGCTGCAAGGTCGGCGATCGGCTGCACAGTTCCGATCTCGTTGTTGGCCATCATCACACTGACCAGAATCGTCTCGGGACGCAGAGCCTCGGCCAACTCTTGTTGGTCAACTCGACCTTCGGCATCCACTTCGAGCACAGTGGTTTCGAAACCGAATGGCCGCAGGCCTCGGCAGGCATTCAGGACAGCCGGGTGCTCGATGGCCGCCGTGATGATGTGATTGCCCTTCTCCTGCAGCGCAAACGCGAGACCCTTGATGGCCAAGTTGTCGGCTTCGCTTCCACCGCTGGTGAAGACGACCCGACGTGCCGTGCAGTTGAGAACCTGAGCTACTTTCCGCCGCGCTCCTTCGACGGCGTCCCGGCCGGCCACACCCCGTCCATGAATGCTGGAGGGATTGCCGCCCTGGTCCTTGAGGAACGGCAACATGGCTTCCAACACCTCCGCGTGCACGTTCGAGGTCGCGTTGTTGTCCAGGTAGACCTGCCTTGTCGGGCGGAGTAGCTCGACGGCGCCCGCACTGGCATCGGCTTCACTCTCCTCGCGGTCCGGCTCGGGTCTTGGCCTACCATCACCCTCGGCCCGCACCACCTCACACAGCAGCGCCTTGTAGACCGGAAATCCGCTGATCGGATCGTAGTTGGCCAGATCCGTGAGGTCGTTCACGTTGCACTCTTTCCAGGCCTCGGTCCCCAGCGGGCCCCCTCCCCCCATATTGGCTTCGATGGCCCCTGGCACGATGTCGTCAGTGACATGGGCGCGATACTTCAGCCGTCCGCGGAGTGTCTCCAGGAATACCTGGTCACCAGAGGCGATGCCTCGCTCTTTGGCATCCTCGGTGTTCAGCGTCACCAGGGGCTCGGGCGCCTTGCGCTGGAGTCCGGGCACCCCATGATGCTGCGATCTGAAATCGGCGAAGATGCGGGCCCCGGAGTTGAACACCAGTGGGTAGCGTTGTGCCAGGTCGGGCCGTGCCAGGGGCCCCTCCTTCGGCTCGGTGTAGACCGGCAGCGCGTCGTAGCCATGCTCTTCGAGAATGCTCGAGGCAATCTCAAACTTGGCCGATGGGGTGTCGAAGCCCGGCTGACCGTCCTCGCGCAGCAGCCCTCTCTCCCACTTCTTGTACTGCATCATCACTGTCGGACGACGCACTTCGCCACCGTTGGCACGCACCTCCTCGAGCGTGAAACCGGAGCCCTCGAGCGCATATCGCAGTCGCTCCTCGTCACTTTGGGGGTACTTGTCGCCGTAACCGAGACGCGCAGCCAGATCCGACAGGATGTGAAAGTCATCCCGGGCTTCTCCTACCGGCTCGATGAGCTTGTCGCGGATCTTGAACAGCGGACCGTAGGTCATATAGGAGCTGATTTCGTAGCCCGTGGTCGCCGGCAGAACGATGTCGGCCCAGGCCGAATCGGCGGTGAAATGGCGATCGATCGTTACCAGGAAATCCAGCGCGGCCAGGGCCTCGCGCCAAACGGAAGGATTGGGCCACGCCGTAATGATCGAGCCGCCCAGGATCATCAATGAGCGAATCTTGTAGGGCTCGCCCTTCAGGATCGAGTCCGGCAGGGCGATGGCGTGGGATTCCCCCCGGTACATGCTGTAGACGGGGAAGCGGTCTCGGCCCAGCGCCTGGCGCACATCCGGGTTCTCGACGAGACCCTGGCGATTGATGGGAAACCGATTCTCTTTCATGCGGAACAACAGTCCGCCAGGCACATCGAGCTGGCCGGCCACAGCCCAAAGGGTGAAGACCGCACGGATGGCTTGCACGCCGCTGTCTGCATACTCAAGACCCGTGTACATGACCGGGCAGGCACCTCTCGCCTGGGCGATGCGCCGTGCCAACTCCACCACCTTGGCCGCGGGTATGCCGGTGATCTCCTCCACCGCTTCGGGTCTGAAGTGTTGGATGTAGTCCAACAAGGGCTCCCAACCGACCGTCCAGTGGCTCACGAACTCATCGTCGTAGAGCTCTTCCTCCACCAGGACGTTGATCAATCCCAGGGCCAGGGCGCCGTCAGTTCCGGGGCGTATCGGAACCCATTCGGCTCCAGCGTCCCGGGCGGTCTCGGTACGTCGGGGATCGATGACCACGACTTCGGCGCCTCGCTGCCGAGCCCGCTGGACCTGCTCGTGGGCCAACGGCGGCGAATCGGTGGCCGGGTTGGCCCCCCAGACGACGATGAGCTGAGCCTGATCGATATCGAAGTCCATGGTGTGATACATCTCGCCCATGGTCGTGTGGGGCGCGATCATCGCGAACGAGACGTAGCAGAGAGCGCCGACCCCCAGAGTGTTGGGCGAGCCGAACGGGAAGAGGACGCTGGAGGCCGACGAAATTGCCACTCCTGCTGGCTGGAAGATGTCGCACAGCGAGAGCTCGAAGCTGCCACGCCCGGTATAGATCGCCGTGGCTTCCGGACCCGACTCCGCCTTGATCGCCTGGAGTCGCCCCGCGATGGTGTCCATCGCCTCCTCCCAGGAGATAGGCTCGAACTCTAAGGTCCCCTTGGGGCCGACCCTCTTCAGAGGATGCTGCAGACGCTGCGGGTCATGCACGATCTCCGGTGAGTGCACACCGTTCGTACAGATCATTCCCAGCGGATGGTCGGGCAGGGGCTCGACCTGCCGCAGCTGGCCATCCTCGATCGTGGCTCGCACCCAGCAGCCCGCCGGGCAGATTCCGCACAGGCCGTCCCTCACCTCGATCAACCCGTCTCGCTCCTCTTCTCCAGAAGGGCGAGAGCAAAGGTCTCTTCCGCGTCGGTGTACCACTCGGCGATGTGCAGTCCCGCTGAGCGAACCATGGCCTCGGCGCTGGTGCGGTCGAACTTGCGGCAGATCTCGGTGCGGATGGTCTCACCCTCGTTCATGGTGAATCGCAGCCCCAGATCTTCCACTGCGATCTCCAGATCGTGCCGAGCCGCAAGATGCATCTCGACCCTCGCTTCTTCGCGATTGAAGAACGCTAGATGCTCGAAGGCATCCTGGTCGAAGTCGGCACCCATGGCGCTGTTGACCACCGAGAGGATGTTCTTGTTGAAAGCCGCTGTCACACCGGCGGCATCGTTGTAGGCACTTTCCAAGACCGCCCGGTCTTTGATGGTGTCCAGGCCAACGAGAAACCGATCTTCCTCATCCATTAGCGCCGTCACGCTCGAGAGGAACTCTGTAGCCTGATCAGTGTCCAGATTGCCGATGGTGCTCCCCATGAAGAGGAAGAGCTTCTTTCTCGAGTGGTCCAGCCGATCGAGCGGGTGGTGGAAGTCCGTCACCAAGCCCATGATGGTGAGATTCGGATACAGCTCCAGGAGGTGCTCCGCCGCCTCGATGAGTGCGGTCTCGCTGATGTCTACCGGGACATACCGAATCAGGCGCCGCTGGTTCTTGTCGACGGCATCCAACAAGGCCCGAATCTTCAAGTTGGCACCCGAGCCGAGCTCTATGAGGTCGCCGGCGGCGAAACCCGCCATGATCTCGGGCCCGAACTGTTCCAGCATGGCGAGCTCGGTGCGGGTCTGATAGTACTCGGGTAGCTCGCAAATCTCCTCGAAGAGCTTCGAGCCCCTGGCGTCGTAGAAGTACTTGCTGGGCAGGGTCCTCGGGGACGTGGCCAGCCCAGCCTCGACCTCCTGGGCCGCCCCGTCCCCCTCGTGACCTGTCAGGGCTGAGAAGACCCTGAGACGATTGCAGTCGCTCTCGAAGATGACCGTCATAGAGTGCTGCTAACCGTACCAGAAGAGAGCATTTGCGGATCGGAATCTACCTTGAGATCCAGATCAGACCGGCACTTCCACAACCGTCTCCGTGCGTCTCGCAGAGAAGACGAGCTTGCCGTCCGCGACATCGACATGGATCGTGTCCCCTGGTCCGAAGGTCCCATTCAGGATCTTCTCGGCCAGAGGGTTCTCCAGATACTGCTGGAGGGCGCGCTTCAAGGGCCTGGCCCCGTAGACCGGGTCGTAGCCCACGTTGCCGAGGAAGTCGAGTGCCTCGGTCGTCAATTCCAGTCCCATTCCGTTGCCATCGAGCCGCCCGGCGACGATCCTTACCTGGAGCTCCGCGATCTGGCGAATCTGCTCTCGCTCGAGCGGGTGGAAGACGATGATGTCGTCGACCCGGTTGAGGAACTCTGGCCGGAAGTGCTCACCCAGGATCTCCATCACCGCCGCCTTCATCTCGTCGTAATGCTCTTCGCCGGCCATCTCCTGGATCACGTGCGAGCCGAGATTCGACGTCATGACGATGATCGTGTTGCGGAAGTCCACCGTGCGGCCCTGTCCGTCCGTCAGGCGTCCATCGTCGAGCACCTGGAGCAGCACGTTGAAGACCTCCGGGTGAGCCTTCTCGATTTCATCCAGCAAGATCACCGAGTAGGGTCGGCGACGCACCGCTTCGGTCAGGTATCCGCCCTCTTCGTAGCCCACGTAGCCCGGGGGAGCTCCGATCAGTCGCGCCACCGAGTGTTTCTCCATGAACTCCGACATGTCAATACGGATCAGCGCATCTTCGGTATCGAACAGCGACACGGCTAGTGCCTTGCAGAGCTCGGTCTTGCCGACACCAGTCGGGCCGAGGAAGAGAAACGACCCGTTGGGACGGTTGGGATCCGACAAGCCGGCTCGCGAGCGACGGATGGCGTTGCTGACCGCCTTGACCGCCTCCTGTTGGCCGATCACCCTCCGACCCAGCTCGTCTTCCAGATGCAGCAGTCTCTCTCGTTCCCCTTCCAGCATCTTCGAGACCGGTATCCCGGTCCAGCGAGAGACGACCTCGGCCACCTCTTCCTCGGTGACCTTGTTCCGCACCAGTGTCATCTCCTGCTCCTCGGCCTGTGAGGCCGCCGCGAGCTGTTGCTCGAGCTCTGGAATCCGACCGTACTGGAGCTCCGAGGCTCTCGCCAGATCACCTGCACGTTGTGCCGCCTCCAGCTCGAAGCGGGCCCGCTCGAGGTCCTCCTTGATCTGCGCCGCACCTTCCAGAGTGGCTTTCTCCGCCTTCCAGATTTCTTCGAGGTCGGCGAACTCTCTCTCCAGTACCTTGATTTCCGCCTCCAGGTCCTTCAGTCGCTGCTTCGAGGCCTTGTCCTTCTCCTTCTTCAATGCCTCCCGCTGGATCTTCAGCTGAATGAGACGCCGCTCGAGTCTGTCCATCTCCTCTGGCTTGGAGTCGATCTCCATCCGGATCCGCGAGGCCGCCTCATCGATAAGGTCGATAGCCTTGTCCGGCAGTTGGCGGTCCGTGATGTAACGGTGAGACAGCATCGCGGCTGCCACGATCGCCGGGTCCGTAATCTCGACCCCGTGATGGACCTCGTAGCGCTCCTTCAAGCCGCGCAGGATCGCGATCGTATCCTCGACCGAAGGCTCGCTGACCAGGACCTTCTGGAGACGACGCTCAAGCGCCGCGTCCTTCTCGATGTTCTTCCGATACTCGTCCAGGGTCGTCGCGCCGATGGCATGAAGCTCGCCCCTGGCCAGAGCCGGCTTCAGCATGTTGCTCGCGTCCATCGCCCCTTCCGCCTTGCCGGCACCCACCATCGTGTGGATCTCGTCGATGAAGAGGATGATCTGACCCTCCTGCTTGGCCAGATCGTTGATCACCGCCTTGAGACGCTCCTCGAACTCTCCCCGGAACTTCGCGCCCGCGATCAGTGCTCCCATATCCAGCGACAGCACGCGCTTGCCCTTCAGGCCCTCCGGGACCTCGTCGTTGACGATCCTCTGAGCCAGTCCTTCGACGATCGCTGTCTTACCGACGCCCGCCTCACCGATGAGGACGGGGTTGTTCTTCGTGCGTCGTTGCAGCACCTGGATGGCACGACGGATCTCGTTGTCGCGGCCGATGACCGGGTCGAGCTTACCCTGCTCCGCTCGCTCCGTCAGATCGACGGTAAAGCGCTCCAGCGCTTGCCGCTGCTCCTCCGCATCGGCATTGTCGACTTGCTGGCCTCCCCGCACCCCATCGATCGTCTGTTCCAGCGCCGCCTCGGTCGCCCCTGTCTTGCGAAGCATCTCCCCGAGCGGACCTCTGTCTTGTACACCGGCGAGCAGAAACAGCTCACTCGAGATGAACTGGTCGCCTCTCTGCTGTGCTAGTTTGTCCGTCACATTGAGCAGGCGGTTGAGATCCGGCGATATCAGGACATCGCCAGCGGTGCCTTCGACGCGAGGCAAACGGTCGAGAGCCTGCATCAGATCGACGCCCAGTTGGTCGACGTTGACGCCAGCCTTCGCCAGGATGGGCAACGCCGTGCTGCCATCCTGCTCCAGCAGCGCCGCCATCACGTGTATCGGCTCTACGTATTGATGATCCCTGCCGACAGCCAGGCTCTGGGCATCCGCCAGTGCCTGTTGGAACTTCGTCGTCAGTTTGTCCATGCGCATGGTTCTTCCCTCCTTCGCTTCGCGAACTCTAGTCCTGTCCGGTTGTCAGCGCCGCTTCAGGCTGCGTTGGCCCGAACCCACTGCTCGATCTGGGGCAGACTCATCGCGCCAGGCTGGCGGGCCACTTCCCGACCCTGCTTGAATACGACGAGGGTCGGAATGCTCTGAATGCCGAACCGGGAAGCCACCTGCGGTGCCTCCTCGGTATTCAGCTTGGCCAGGACCACCCCAGGCTCCAAGCTCGCCGCGGCCTGCTCGTAGGCGGGAGCCATCATCTTGCACGGACCGCACCACGAGGCCCAGAAATCCACGACCACGGGTACGTCACTGCGCTCGATGAAACGATCGAACGTCGATTGATCCAGGCTGATCGGGCTCCCAGCGAACAAGGCCTGCTTGCAGCTGCCACATCGGGGCCCGTCACTCAGTCGCCCAAAGGCAACGCGGTTCACCTTGGCACAACTCGGACAGACAATATGTTTCGAATCAGTCATGATCTTCACTTGGTTGTTGAGTCTCAAAATCTGCTTGTGGGGCACTCACCCTTGATATCCAACATTTTGAATCACGGATTTAATCCCCAATCCGCGCACTGGACCCATCTTTTTCCGGGGCATGTGTTAATCTTCGCCTCCCTTGAATCCGGCACTGGCTGCCGATCCGATCACAACTACCGATCTGACCAAAGACCGCGCTCAGGGCGCTCGGGTGAACCATGTCTCTGCAGGAACGAAACGACCTCCGCAACCTCGCCATTATCGCTCACGTCGATCACGGCAAAACGACTCTGGTAGACGCCATGCTCTGGCAAAGCGGCACCTTCGGTGCCCATCAGGAGGTTCGAGAGCGCGTGCTCGACTCCATCGATCTGGAACGCGAGAAGGGCATCACCATCATGGCCAAGAACACGGCCATCGACTTCCACGGAATCCGTATCAACATCGTCGATACCCCGGGCCACGCCGACTTCGGCGGCGAAGTCGAGCGCACCCTGAAGCTGGTGGACGGAGTGCTCCTGCTCGTCGACGCCTCCGAAGGGCCGCTCCCACAAACCCGTTTCGTTCTGCGCAAGGCTCTCGACGCCAACCTGAAGCCGATCGTCGTGATCAACAAGATCGACCGTCCGGACGCTCGCTCGCAAGAGGTCTTGAACGAGATCTACGACCTGTTCATCGACCTCGATGCGACCGAAGAGCAACTGGAGTTTCCGGTTCTCTACTGCATTGCCAAAGATGGGATCGCCAGCCTCGAACCTACTGTGAGCGAGGGTGATCTGCGGCCGCTTTTCGAGCAGATCCTCGAGACCATCCCCGCTCCTCGTTTCGACCCCGAAATGGCGTTCCAGTTCCTGATCACCTCGCTGGACTACGACGACTACGTCGGTCGCCTGGCGATCGGTCGCATCGTCAACGGCCACGTTCGCAAGGCTCAGGAGGTCACCCGAATGCTGCTCGATGGCTCGACGGAGATCATCAAGGTGACGCAGCTCTACGGCTACAAAGGGCTCGACCGGACGTCGATCCCAGAGGCTGGGCCGGGTGACATCGTGGCCATCGCCGGTCTGGATGAGATCGCGATCGGCGAGACCCTCGCCGATCTGGAGCACCCGGAAGCTCTGCCGCCGATCCTCGTCGACGAGCCGACCCTCGAGATGGTCTTCTCGACCAACACCTCGCCCATGGCAGGCAAGGAGGGGGCCCACGTCACCTCCACCAAGCTGCGCGAACGGCTGATCAAGGAATCACTGACCAATGTAGCTATCCGCCTCGAAGAGACCCCGGGCAGCGACGCCCTGAAGATCGCCGGACGCGGCGAGCTGCAGCTGGCGATCCTCATCGAGATGATGCGCCGCGAAGGGTACGAGTTCTCCGTTGGCAAACCCCAGGTGATCGTCCGCAATGGTCCCGAGGGACCTGAAGAGCCGATGGAGCTGCTTACCGTCGATTGTCCGGAGGAGTTCGTCGGAGCGGTCACTCAGAAGCTCGGCCCGCGCAAGGGGCGAATGCTCCAGATGATCAATCACGGTACGGGTCGCGTGCGCATGGAGTTTCAGGTTCCGGCACGCGGTTTGATTGGCTTCCGCACAGAGTTTCTTACCGAGACCCGCGGCACCGGCATCATGAACCACCTGTTCGACTCGTTCGGTCCCTGGCAGGGCGAGATCCCCCAGCGCATCACCGGTGCCCTGGTTTCCGATCGGGCGGGCCGAGTCACGGCTTTCGCCATCGACCACCTGCAGCCGAGGGGAATGTTCTTTTTGGCTCCGGGGGACATGGTCTATGAGGGGATGATCGTCGGCGAGCACTCCCGGCCAGGTGATCTCGATCTGAACATCACCAAGGAGAAGAAACTCACCAACATGCGGGCCGCCTCGGCTGACGAGCTGGTCAGGCTGGTGCCCCCTACGCTCCTGAGCTTGGAACAAGCCCTCGAGTTCCTGGCCGAGGACGAGCAGCTCGAGGTCACGCCCGAGTCCTATCGCCTTCGCAAGCGCGTCCTCCGGGCGAACCAACGCAAATAGCAGGAGGGGGTGAGGCGTCCGGTCGTACCTCCCGGCCGGTCTTTGAGGGCTTGGGGTTGAGGCGGCTGTCGCTTGCTCCAGCCGATCTTTGGGGCATTGGGGCCCCCTCCCATTCCCCTTGGTCCGCACACCCCTAGGCCCTTACTTCCCATTGCCTCAATGCCTCATTGCCTCATTGCCTCAATGCCTCATGGGTGCAAAAGGTCCGTCCGGGTGGTTCGCAGGCGGACGGTGGCGGCTACTCAGACTATTACGGGCAGGCCGCCACCTCGTCTCATCATCGCGCCGGGAAAATGCGGTGACAGGCACCTCATTTGCTGAGGCAAGTGCACCCTCGCCGCCGAAGACGGAGAGCGCTCCCGTGGCGCTGGGAAATGCTCCCGTGGCGCTGGGAAATGAGGTGCCTGTCACCGCATTTTCCCTTGCGCTGCGCTCGACTCGGCGCCCCCTATCGAACCACCCGAACGAACCTCTTGGAACCGACGCTGGCAGGGTTCGGCGTGGGGACCTCCAATCGACATCGGCTCAGCGATCGCCAGTGGTCTCAATTGCGCCTTCGTGCAGCACGCGCTCGTGCAGTGCGTCGAGGAGCTCGATCGTGGCATCGAAGTCCTGCTGGAGCTCTCCGTACGTCTCCTCGTCGACTCCGCTGTAGGGTCTCGCTACGAGGGACATCTTGTGATTGAGAACCCGCACCGACAGATCAGTGTAGCTAGGCGCCCAGAGGTTCTTGAGAAACCGGCTCGGAGCCGTGCCAGCCAGCTTCCAAGCCAGCTCCGAGAGTTCATTCCCGGTCAGCTCGAGCTGACTTGGCTCCGAGTAGCCATCTACCGGATCGCGAAGCCGGACCGTGGCCCTCTGGCCTTCGACCCCGAGAACGAACTCGGTCACCGACTCCCCCGGAGCCTTTCCGTCAGCCATCACCTGAAAGTGCAGCTCGAACGTCACGGGATCGAGCTCACCTGAGGCCACCTTTTCGAGACCCTCCTCGAGATTCGCTGCGCCGACCCCGGTTGCAGCCGGCTCCTCGCAGGAATCCAGAAGACGATTCACCAACCGGGCGAACGACTCGGACTGCTCACCGCGATTGATCTGGAACACCTCTTTCTCGACGCCTGCCAAGCTGACACTGAGGCTGCAAACCATTGTTCGGGCATTGTTCGATTGCATCCGATCAGGCTCCGGCTGCCCACCATATCGATCGGGAAGGGAGGGGAAGTCGGCTTTCACGAGCTGCTGCAGCAGGTCCGAGATTTCGTCTTCCGTCAACTGGAATTGCCTCTCGCCTCCCCAGATGGCCACACCGCTGCCGAAGATCCTCGCCGACCTCCACTTCGAGCCTCTCCTACAGCTCGCGCTCAGCTCGAGCCCGGTACGCTTGCCAGGATCCGCCGCAGCGCCCTCCAAGGCGGCTCTGAATCGAAGTTGACTATCGGAATCCAAGGCGCCTGCCACAGTCTCTTGCAAGGAACCTGTCTCCTGAATGGGGACTGAGGATTCTCCCGAGCGCTTCGACGACTCATCACATGCGACCAAGAAGACGACGGCGATGCTAGCCAATGTCGTGGCCTGCCGGAGATCCCTCGCGACACGTTGGATTGGAAACACGGGTTTGCTGTCAGTCATTGAGGCGCGAATATAGCAGGCAACTGCCCAGAGCCAGTAACCCGAGACCCTGTAACATCCCTGTGGCATGCGCAGTTGCCCCTGACACGGACTGTTCTGTAGTATCGGGCGACTCGTCTCCCTGGATCCACGAGGGGTTTCTCTGGCTGCCTCAGTGATACGGGAGGCCCCACGGCGAGTGGCTCACCCGAGTTGCTGGGCCACGCGATAGACCGACGTCTGAACAGGAGGTACCCATGAACAAGAACCTAGTCCTCTGCATGACCCTGTTGGTTCTCATCCTGTGCCTGGCTCTCGTCTCCTCCAGATCCATTCAGCACCAAGACGCCGAGGTCGCCCTCAAACCGGGGCCGGCCTCTCCGGCCGGCATTAATGGGTCGGGTCCAAGCGGTGGGCCTTCAGGCCCATCCAGTGATCGCGGCGTCTTTCAGGCCAACGGTCCGACTCGGGTGAATCTGCTCGAGGTTGAGCCAGGCTTCGTTCCCGATGTGAACATCGTCATTCCACCTCCCGCTATGCCCATCTCCCAGGCAGAGGCCGAGCGATTGCGCCAGAAGGCCCTGCTCATGTCGCCGGACAGTGACATCCAGGTCGCGACCTCCGGGCCGAGCGCTCTGGCACCGACACTCGGTGTCAGTTTCGAGGCTCTCGACGCCGAGGACTGCTGCAGCAGCAGCGTCAACACCCCTCCTGATCCGGAGTTGGCCGTCGGCAAGGACTACGTAATCCCGGTGGTGAACGTCGCTTTCAAGATCTTCGAGAAGGATGGTACGCCGGTGGTGGGCGCGACAACCTTCGCCTCTTTCATGTCGGCCGATCCAAACTGCATCGGCGTCTTCGACCCCAATGCGATCTACGACGAAGCGGAGGATCGCTACATTTTGGGTATCGACGCCAATGGCTCGAACTACTGCATCGCGGTCAGCGCAAATCCGGGAGACATCGTCAATTGGAACCTCTACAGCATTCCGACGCTTCAAGGCTGCGGCACGTTGTTCGACTATCCCCATATCGGCGTCGGTCCAGACCTCATCGTCTTGGGCTCCAATCAGTTCGCCGGTGGCTTCTGCGAGGGTCGGGTCTGGGCCATGGACAAGACTGCCGCGTACGCCGGCAGCGCCATGAGCTTCGTCACCAAGAGCACGGGAAGCGATGGCACACCGATGCCGGCCAACTATCATGGTGACTTCGGGTCCTTGAGCGGACCCCACTGGTTCATGACCGAGGTCTTCGACGGCTGCAACCACAATGTCTGGTCCTGGACGAACCCCTTGAGTGGCTCCAGTCCGACCAGGAAATCGAATCTCAATCTCTGCACGGCCACCGGTGTAACCGCCGGATTTCCGGTCAACTGGCCGCAATCGGGAGGCAGCTCCATACAGGCCAATGACTGGCGGGGCCAGTCCAGCGAGCTGAGGGATGGCATCATTTACATGACGAACCAGACGATCTCCTGCAATCCCGGCAGTGGCACGGTGGACTGCGTTCGTTGGGCCAAGATCAACCCGACTGGCAACACGATCATGGACGCCGGTGTCTATGCGTCCAACGGCCAGTATCGGACCTTTGCCAATACCGTTTCCAACGCGTGCGGAGACATGGCCGTCGGCTACTCGAAAGGGAGCAGCTCGACGTTTCCCTCGACCTATGTCACCGGCCGGCTGAGCACCGACCCGCCAGGAGCTCTCCAAGCCGAGACCCTGCTCAAGGCAGGCGAGGGCACCTATTCCTGCTTCGACGGCTCGCCATATAGGTGGGGTGACTACACGGGCATGACGATCGACCCGGATGGTACGACCTTCTGGTATCTGGGTCAGTACTCGAAGCCCGGAGCTCATGCCCAATGCGATTGGAGCACCTACATCGGCTCCTTCACCTTCGACACCTGCACGCCAGGCCTGGACCTCTTCTCTGACGGATTCGAGTCTGGAAACACCAACAACTGGAGTAACACGGTTGGTGGACCGTAGGATGCTCAGTCCTAGCGATCTCGACGATATCGAGTTCTGATCTCGGAGATGAGGAAGACCAAGAAGGGCCGGGCAGTTCTACTGCCTGGCCCTTTTGCCTTCTTCAGCGACCTTCATGAGTTGGAGGACCTTGGCGACTGCCGGTACGGCACCAACGACGGAGAGAGGCACTCCCCCGTCGCTGAGAATCCGCTTGGCCTTCAACAGGATTTCGAGGGCGGGGACGTTGACCAGCGGACTACCGCTCAAATCCAAGTCGATGCGATCGGCCCCTTTCACCGCCAACCGCTGGGCCAGCTTGCTGATCTGCAGCCCCCCCTCTCGGTTGATGTATCCGTGGGTGCGAATTCGCGCCGAGGTGCCGTCACGTTTCACCGTCAGCTCCAGGGACAAGCTCCACCCCGTGCCGGGGTGCTGCGAAGTGGCTCTCTCTCGACCCGATCCCATCTCACCTGCTCCCATATCGCTCGGCTGGTAGGAGTGGCGCCCCCCGGAATGCTCCACCGAACGTAGGATCTCCCGACCTCCCGCTCGTTGATCTCCACCGCTCATGGATCGTCCCCCGTTCTGATACGCGACAGTAGCTTCGCCTCGCCGCAGCGCAGATCCGCTGGTCAGATACCCATCATTGGATCTGCATACCTGCATACCCTGTGCCATACTGCTCGAGTCGGCCGACCCTGGGAGCCCCGGATTTCGTGAGCGACCCGTCGATCATCCCCTACGTGGTTGGACAGTGGGTCCGTGGCGAGCGTTTCTACGGTCGCCAGGCCCACCTCCAGGAGATCCTCGAAGGATCCCGGGAAAGCCTTTGGCTGTTGGGAACTCGCCGCATCGGCAAGACTTCGCTGCTGAGACAACTGGAGTGGATTGCGTCCAATAGTCCCGATCTCGGGTATCTGCCTCTATTCTGGGATCTCCAAGGCGCCGAAGACCCTGCTGAGCTACATCTGAGCTTCCATGATGCGCTTCTGGACTCTGGACAGCGCTGGTCGGACCTGGGAATCGAGGTTTCCAACCTCGATCCAAAGGACCTTTTTGCCAGTCTGACGCGCCTGAGGCGCCAGATTCGCACTGCCGGCCGCCGGTTGCTGCTGCTCTGCGACGAGGTCGAGGAGTTGATCAAGCTGCATCAAGCAGATGCGTCGCTCTTGAGCAAGCTGAGACGCTCGATGCAGTCGGGCGGAGAGATGAGAGTCGTGCTGGCCTCGACGATTCGCTTGTGGGCCCTCGCCGAGCAACGTGTTGACACCTCCCCCTTCCTGCTCGGCTTCTCCCCGCCGCTCTATTTGTCCTCGCTGGAGGACGAAGAAGCTCGCAGTCTGGTCGCACAGGAACACCTGAAGAAGAACCTTCGACCTGATCTTACGGAACCGGAGCTGAGCCGCATCTGCGAAGACTGCGCCAACCATCCCTACTTGCTCCAGCTGGTGTCGAAGCGCTACCTGGAATCGGGAGATCTGGAACTGGCCTTCGAAGAAGTTCTCTCTGACGAGATGGTCACCCACTTCTTTGCGGTGGACTTCGAAATGCTCAGTGCCGCGGAGAAGGAGATCCTGATCGCTCTGCGCCGCGACCACGAACTGCAGCTGGACACATCGACAGAAAATCCCGCCGATACGCACTCGCTCAAGGCAAGCCTGCTGCGTCTCGAAGAGCTCGGCTTCCTCCGACGGCCCGCTCCGAAGACCTACACCCTCGCCGGCCGTTTCTTCCGCTACTGGCTGGCTCACCTGCCAGAGATCGCACCTGTAGATGTCGCGTCCCTACCGCCAGGGAACGACTTCCAGGATCTCGAGCGCTCCAACGGAGGTCACATCCTTCTGGACAACCGATACGCGCTTCTCGAACCGATTGGAGAGGGTGGAATGGGAAGGGTCTTTCTAGCTTCAGACCGCCTTCTTCGAACACCGGTAGCGATCAAGATTCTTCGACCCGAGCTCTCCGACGACCCCCAGATCCTCGAGCGATTCCGCCGTGAGATCATCCTCTCCCGCGATCTGGGCCATCCCAACGTGCTGCGGATCTATCACCTCGGCCAAGACCAAAGCAGACGGTATCTGACGATGCAATGGGTCGAGGGCCAGACCCTGGGCCAGCTCCTGGCCGAAACCGGTGCTTTGACCGAGTCCCAAGTCTTGAAGATCGCGATCAAGCTGACCTCGGCCTTGGAAGCTGCACACGGCCGAGGAGTTCTGCACCGCGACGTCAAACCCCAGAACGTCCTGCTCGATGGGGAGTCCGAGCCCTTCCTCACCGACTTCGGTCTGGCGCGCGAGCTCAACGACCCCGGGATCACGAGCGCCGGCATGTTCCTGGGCACTCCCAACTACGTCTCACCCGAGCAAGCATCGGCGCATCCTCTCGATGAGAGATCGGATCTTTACTCCT
>Ga0316193_10000021_pt1 | contig 67893 bp, 58 predicted proteins | sample MerIslsedime2_MG_FD_207735 | JGI IMG/M metagenome (GOLD analysis project Ga0316193, IMG submission 207735) | Coastal sediment microbial communities from Maine, United States - Merrow Island sediment 2 | ecosystem: Environmental > Aquatic > Marine > Coastal > Sediment | place: USA: Maine... | reverse complement strand
AGACCGTCTTCACCGCGTTCACCAACTCCGCCAGCGCCACATCTTTCAGCAGGTAACCCTTGGCGCCCAGCCGGATTCCGGCAAGCACCAACTCATCGTCATCGAATGTCGTCAAGATGATCGTTGGCGGCAGGGCATCGCCCTCGGACAATTCGCGCAATACGTCCAGGCCGGACAGACCCGGCATGCGCATATCCAGCAAAACCACATCCGGCAAAACTTCAGGAATCATCCTGATGGCTTCAGAACCATCGGCCGCTTCAGCGATCACTTCGATTTCCTCGGACAGTTCGAGCAGGCTGCGTACGCCTTTGCGCACCAGGTTCTGATCGTCAACCAGCATTACCTTGATCATGTCATCCCCTCCAGGGGTATCCAGGCCTGTAAAGAAAACCCGTCACCGGGACTTGTTTCAATCTTCAATTCGCCGCCCAGCAGCCGCAACCGCTCGGACATTCCGTTAAGGCCGTTACCGGCCTCCACTTCGCTGACCCCCTGTCCGTCATCGCGGGCAGTCAGCGCAACGCCGTTGACATTCTGAACCAGGCTAAGCCACAAATTTTGCGCCCGCGCATGCCGGACGCTGTTGGTGACCATCTCTTGTGCGCAGCGCAGCAAAACTTGCGCGCGGCGCGGATCTGTCATGGCCAGTTCGGTTGGCAGGTTCAGGTGGATCACAGGTTCAGGAACGCCACTGACCAGCGTTCTGAGCGCCGCCGCCAGGTCCACTTTATCGTCAATCCGCATATCATTAACCACTTCGCGAACATCGGCCAGCAGTAACTTGGCCAGTGAATGAGCCTGTTGCACATGTTCCAGGCCCTTGCCATCCACCAGGTGCGTGGCCACTTCGAGGTTCAGGGTGAGTGCTGTCAGGTGATGCCCCACCAGGTCGTGCAACTCCCGCGCAATTCGAACCCGCTCGGCAATCCTCGTATTATCCGCCAGCAATGCCTGCGTGGCGCGCAGTTCCGAATTGACTTTGCGCAGGGCATCGCGCGCGATGTGCTGGCGCAGCGCAACCACGCCGCTCATGAAAGCGAACAGGGAGATACCCAGAAAGAGACCGCCGAGGAACGCCGCGTCACTGAAAGTGATATCTGGAATGGCATTGATAACTACAACCAGCAGAACGTTCTGGGAAATAAGCCAGGTCAGTGCCGGAGCGGCCGGAAGCATCCAGGGTAATAACCCGGCAACCGTCAACATCAGGATCCCGCCGATGGCCGTTTCCGCCATCATACTGACACCCAGCGCACAGATCGTCAGAACGGAAAGCGTCACCAGCCGATGGGGTATGGAAGAACGCACTGGCAGTGCTTTGGACTGGTTCCAGTAAGTCACTCCAAATACCAGGTGCAAAACCCACCAGGCGAGGTACTGGTTGAGACCCAGCGGGTTTTCAGACCACCACTGCACCATGAACAAGGGAATCGTGGCACACAGCCAGATGAACAGGCCTGCATAGCGTAGCAACTCAATGGGGCGGTGTTTGCTATCGATGAAATCCATATGGGCTAATATTACTCTGTTATCCGCTATCCGTTATCTCTCGAAAGTCATGCCAGGAAAAACAAAGACAGAAGACCAGCAAAGAATCATTCGTTTTTCGGATATCGATCCGCTACCACTGGTTCGATTGCTCGCGCGATTTGGAATGGTGCTCAAAGCCGAACATCCGGGCACACCCATTCCGGGCTCTTACTGGGGAAACGAAGAAGCCGGCCTGGTTGAAAACATCCTCAAGGTCCGCGAAGACACGCCGATTCACTCAATTTTGCATGAAAGCTGTCATTACATTTGCATGGATGAAAGCCGTCGCGCACGGCTCAATGCCGATGCCGGCGGTGATTACGATGAAGAAAACGCCGTATGTTATCTGCAAATCCTGCTGGCTGACGAATTGCCCGGTATGGATAAAACCAAAATGATGAATGACATGGATGCCTGGGGATACACGTTCAGACTGGGATCTGCACGGGCCTGGTTTGAGCAGGACGCTGAGGACGCTCACGCCTGGCTTCTGGCGCATCAACTGATCGACGCGGAAGGCCTGCCAACCTTCCGCACGCGCGCCAGCGAACGGGTTATGCCTTGATTTTGGCATTTAAACACCCATTGCTTTTAACCATGGATTGGATACCTCCGGAACTGAAGACGGGTCTGCTCATCGCTACCGGGCTGGCGGTGACATTGCTGGTCCTGTTCGCGCTGGCCCGCTGGGCCCGGCGCCGCAGCAAAGGCGCAGTTGTTGCCGGTGCTCTACTGTCCCTGTTTGCGCCTGATCCAACACTGGAAAGAAATATCCGCCTGGCGGAAGAAGCCCGGCAAGTGCAATCCGAAGAAGATGAGGAAGGCGAGAAAAAGGATTGATTCAGCGCCTGTCTAGTGGAGGGGCGGAAAAGGTAACAAACCCTGGTACCAGGCTACCGCAGCAGCGGCCAGCAAGCCCCCGACAATGAGCCAGGGAATATAACTGCGTTTCGGTTTCACGGCGTCCCGGGTCAGCACTTTTTCAGGGCGTAAGCCTGGGGCCTGCAGTACCCACCGGCAATTGGCGATACGGATTTCATCGCCACTGGCCAGGCTTGCTTGCTGGATCGCTTCGCCATTGAGAAGCGTCTCCGCGGTGGCGTCGATATTGGTCAGAACCAGGCTTCCGTCATCGTTTTCCCGAATTTCGGCATGCCGTGGGGCCACACCCTCCTGGTCGATACGCAAGTTGCAGTCATCCGCGCGACCGATGAGGGAGACCTTCTCCAGCTGGAACGGCTGATTGATGACCGGGCCCGAAGCGCCTTTTAGTCGAAAATTACTCATGGCGAATCAGATATGGAGACTGAGTCCGTAGTTACAAGCTCCCGCAGCAGCGTGGTGGCATACCCGCCAGGCGGCAACTCGAAGCCAAGTTCGAGAACTGTGCCTGACACGTTCCAGTGCATCGACCCGGGCACCACTCGCATACTTCGCCTCGCTGATTTCAAACCCGCTTTCTCAAGTCCCTGTACGAGCGAATCATGAGTCTTGAGCACGTCCTGCTCAGTTGCCAGGGCTTGCCGTTCGGTCCCGGCTCCATTTCTGCCCACCAGCGGGCCGCCGGGGTGGATATCGAATTCAGCACAGCGACGATCCAGGTCGGGGTCCGGCATCTCGCAGGGAAACGTTGAATGACTGCCATCCAGGCAGGCGATATCGCCGTCGATCAGGCGATTCCAGCTTTGACACCCCACTCTCCGGGAAAGTACTTCATTGAACAGGAAGCTCCTGACCGCTGACAGGTAGATGCTTTTCTTGTTTCTGGGCAGACGGCCTCCCCGCTCCAGCCATTGCCTGCCGCGAACCACGTTAAGGCCGCCATGACCGAATCGCTGAGGACCGAAATAATTGGGCACACCCTGTTCACTGACGTTTTTCAGGCGTTCGGATAAGCCGTCCACGTTACCTTCGAGATTTCTGATAACCAGCTGAAACCGGTTACCGCGCAGCGCTCCCCGTTTCAACTTTCGGGGATGAAGGCTGGCTTTGAGTATGTCAGCATCGGCGATCTGCCAATGCTCCCAGTTCGAATCGGCGGCTTCTTGCAGACCGACAGAAAACCATTGCCTGGTCACTCCACGGCGGTCTTTCATACCCGCATAACCCACATCCCGCCCGGCCACCCCGGCCAGCGTGGCTAATTGCCTGGCAACCCAGTCGGTGTTTGCACCCCGTTTCTCAATTTCCAGCCAAAGGTGATTTCCCTCACTCGCAGGCGAAATCAGCGGGATTTCTTCCACGCGAAAATCCTCGGGAAAAGTCCGAATCCGGCCGCGGCAATCCGGTGTGCCTGCAACACGGCTCCAGTCCGGCAGGCTCCATTCACGGGTCATGGTTCAGAGCGGCGTTATCAGTGCGATGGCAAGGGCTGCAATCCCTTCACCCCGGCCACAGAATCCAAGTTTTTCCGTTGTGGTCGCCTTTATCGACACGACGGTCGGCGAAACACCAAGGATGTCCGCGATCACCTTTCTCATGGCGGGCGCATGCGGTCCGATTTTCGGAGATTCGCACACGATGGTGAGGTCAAGATTGGCCATGCGCCAACCCTCAGCGCCGAGCATCCCGTTGACCGCGGACAGCAGTTTCTTGCTGTCCGCGTCACGCCATTTTTCGTCTGAAGGTGGAAAGTGCTGCCCAATGTCCCCCAGGGCCGCAGCGCCCAGAAGCGCATCGCAAAGCGCATGTAAAGCTACGTCACCGTCTGAATGCGCGGCCAGCCCCTGCTGATGGGGCATGCGAACGCCACCAAGCATGACGTGGTCACCGTCGGTAAATGCATGGACATCAAGCCCCTGGCCAATGCGGAAGTCCATGGCGTCACTCCCTCACAGATTGTCGCTGCAATATGAACTCGGCCAGGGCCAGGTCTTCCGTACCGGTAATCTTGATGTTGGTCGAAGAGCCTTCAACCAGCAACGGATGTGCTCCTGCCCGTTCCATGGACGCAGCTTCATCGGTGGGCAACAGACCCGCAGACAAGTCAGACTCCAGGTTTCTGGCCAATTCGCGTATTCGGAACAGCTGGGGAGTCTGGGCAGCCCAGTACCGGCTCCGGTCAATCGTCCGGTCAATCAGACCATGACCATCAGCGAGCTTCAGGGTATCGTTCACCGGAGTAGCAAGGATGGCGCCATCAGGGTTTTCCAGACCTGCAGTCAGTAAACCGTTGAGATCGTCCATGGACAGGCAGGGTCTGGCAGCATCATGCACCATAACCCACTCACAATCCGGGTCTTCCGCCATGATCCAGTGCACACCGTTCATTACTGTTTGCGCGCGGCTGTCGCCGCCAGTCACAGTCCGGGTGTCCGGGAAAGAAGGGCGGACCAATTCATCAAAAATGCCGTCATCCGCCGCCAGTGCGACCGTGACCGCCCGAACCGCCTCGTGATTCATTACGGCCGCGAGGCTGTGGGCTATCACCGGCATCCCCAGCAGGTGGGCATACTGCTTCAAAGTGGTGCCCCCAAAACGAACGCTTTGACCTGCCGCAGGTATCAGGGCGTGCACCGATTGTCCATTCATGACTTACTCCCTGGTTCCGTCATCCCCTGGTGCTTTTTCTCCGGGAACCACCTGGTAGAACTCCTCATTTTCCTTGACCATACCCAGTTCGCTGCGTGCCCTTTCCTCTACGGCATGAAGGCCCTGTCTCAGGTCCTCCACTTCGGCCTCGAGTTCCCGGTTTCTCTGCGCCAGGGTTTCATTTTCCTTCGCCTGCTCCTCGACGCGAACCGCGAGCCTCTTGACATCGCGGTATCCGCCTTCTCCAAGCCACATCTTGAGCTGCAGTGCGATCAGCACCAACAGCAATATGGCCAGGAGGGTACGCATCAGCTCCAGTTACGAATATTCGTAAACGCCCTCGCGCCGGCATAGGTGCCATGAGAACCCAGCGCTTCTTCAATGCGCAACAACTGGTTGTACTTGGCCACCCGGTCTGAGCGGCAAAGAGAGCCGGTTTTTATCTGCGTCGCTGAAGTCGCGACCGCCAGATCGGCAATGGTCGTATCTTCGGTTTCACCGGAACGGTGCGATATGACCGCACTAAAACCGGCATCTTCCGCCATGGCGATCGCCTCCAGCGTCTCGGTCAGCGTACCGATCTGGTTGAGTTTGATCAGGATGGAATTGGTAATGCCCATTTCGATTCCACGGCGGAATATTTCCGTGTTGGTCACATACAGGTCATCGCCCACCAGCTGGCAGTCCTCACCGGTAAGCCGGGTCAGTATCTCCCAGCCACCCCAGTCGTCTTCGGCCATGCCGTCTTCAATACTGATGATCGGATACTGGCGCACCCATCCAGCCAGGTATTCCGCAAATGCGCCGGGGTCAAACGACTTGCCTTCGGATTCGAGATGGTACTGCCCATCCTCGAAAAATTCGGAAGAAGCCACATCCAGACCCAGGCTGACATCCTGCCCCACGCGGTATCCGGATTTCTCGATCGCTTCCAGGATCGTTTCCACAGCAGCCTCGTTGGACGGCAGATCCGGCGCAAACCCGCCTTCGTCACCCACCGCCGTGTTGAGGCCTTTCCCATTCAGCACCGACTTCAGGGAATGGAAGATTTCAACACCACACCGCAGGGACTCTTTGAAAGAACCGACGCCCCACGGCAGGATCATGAATTCCTGCATGTCCACGCTATTGTCGGCATGCGCGCCACCATTGATGATGTTCATCATGGGAACAGGCAGCAATAGATCATCACTCCGGGCAAGACGCCTCCAAAGCGGCTTTCCTTCTTCGGCCGCCATGGCATGAGCCGCTGCCAGTGATACGCCCAGCAGGGCATTGGCGCCCAGGTTGGCCTTATTGGGGCTGCCGTCCAGTTCAATGAGCTTATGATCGAGCGCGACCTGGTCGTCCGCATCCAAACCGGCCAGGGCTCTGGCGATGGTTCCGTTGACATTGTCAACAGCCCGGGTGACGCCCTTGCCGCCATAACGCTGCTTGTCACCATCTCTCAGCTCAATGGCTTCGCGGGCGCCGGTTGACGCGCCCGAAGGCACTGCTGCGCGCCCGAAGGCGCCAGAATTGAGGGTGATTTCAGCTTCCAGTGTCGGGTTGCCGCGTGAATCGAGAATCTCCCGGGCATGTACTGATTTAATTTCTGACATCAATGATCCTTCTTCGTTAACTATAGATTTATGCCCGCAGAGTGTTTTGCTTGCTGACAGCGTCGAGTTCCTTGAGTATTTCCAACAGTTCTTCAATCTGGCCCAGCGGCCAGGCGTTTGGACCGTCGCTCATCGCCTGGTCCGGGTCGGGATGGGTTTCCATGAACAGGCCGGCTACGCCGACCGCCACGGCCGCTCGTGCCAGCACCGGAACGAATTCGCGCTGCCCGCCGGACGATCCGCCCTGCCCGCCAGGCAACTGGACAGAATGGGTCGCATCGAAAACCACGGGGCAGCCGGTTTGCCGCATCACGGCCAATGACCGCATGTCGGAGACCAGGTTGTTGTAGCCGAAGGATACGCCCCGCTCGCAGACCATGATCTTGTCATTGCCCGTTGAGCGGGCCTTTTCGACCACGTTTTTCATTTCCCAGGGGCTGAGGAACTGCCCCTTTTTCAGATTAACGGGAATACCGGCCGAAGCGACGCGGTGAACGAAATTGGTCTGGCGGCACAAAAAAGCCGGGGTTTGCATCACATCAACGACAGCCGCAACCATGCCTATATCTGTGTCTTCATGTACGTCTGTGAGCACAGGCAGCCCCACCTGCCGCTTTACTTCGGCCAGGATTCTCAGTCCTTCTTCGACGCCAGGCCCTCTGAAGCTGCCTCCCGACGTGCGATTCGCCTTGTCGAAGGAAGATTTGTAAATCAAAGGAATACCCAGCCTTGCACAAATCTCTTTTAGGGCGCCGGAGGTGTCTATGGCCAGTTGCTCGGACTCGATAACGCAGGGCCCGGCAATGAGGAAAAAAGGATGATCCGGCCCGGCATCGAAGCCGCAAAGCTTCACAATTGCGCTACTCCCTGGGGTAATTCACCCTGTTGCTGACGCAGGGCTGCTTCGATGAAGCCGGTAAACAGTGGATGGCTGGTCCGTGGGCTGGAAGTGAATTCGGGGTGAAACTGGCACGCCAGGAACCACGGATGATCTGCGATTTCGATGATCTCGACCAGGGTTTCATCCATGGACAGTCCGGACAATACCATGCCGTGTTTCTGGAAAGTGTCGCGATAATGATTATTGAACTCGTAGCGGTGGCGGTGACGTTCAGTGATGATTTCCTTCCCGTAAAGTTTGCGCGCCAGGGAACCCTCACGCAGACGGCACTCCTGGCCGCCCAGTCTCATGGTGCCACCCAGGTCAGATTCTTCGTCCCGCTGCTCCACTTTACCGGAAGCATCAATCCACTCGGTGATCAGGCCAATGACGCGATGTGGCGTATCCGGATCAATCTCGGTCGTGTTGGCGCCTTCCAGGCCGCACACGTTGCGGGCGAACTCGACCGCGGCTGCCTGCATGCCGTAACAGATTCCGAGATAAGGCACCCGATTCTCCCGAGCGTAACGGATGGCATTCACCTTTCCTTCGAAACCGCGTTCGCCAAAGCCGCCCGGCACCAGGATTGCATCAACGTCTTCGATCTGGGACAGGTCATTGTCCGCCAGGTCATCGGATTCCAGCCTGCGGATATTGACCTTGATTCGTTGTCTCAACCCCCCGTGGACAATCGCTTCGGTCAATGATTTGTACGCATCGTGGTGCTCGACATATTTGCCAACCACGGCGACCGTGACTTCATGCTGCGTGTTGACCGTCCGGTCCACCACACGTAACCAATCGTCCAGGTTGGCCGGACCCGTTTTGTCTTCCAGGCCAAATCCTTCCACCACGATGTCGTCGAGATGTTCCTCATGCAGCATGATGGGAATGTCATAAATGCTGTTCCTGGCATCAAGAGCGGTGATGACCGCTTTCTCCGGTACGTTGGTGAACAGAGCGATCTTGGCCCGTTCAGAATCTGATAATTCAATCTCGGAACGGCAAAGAAGAATGTCAGGCTGGATGCCGATGGAACGCAATTCCTTGACCGAATGCTGGGTGGGCTTCGTTTTGACTTCGTTAGCAGCCCGCAGGAACGGCACCAGCGTCAGGTGCATGAACATCGCGTTACGGCCGTATTCGACACCAAGTTGCCTGATCGCTTCGAGGAAAGGCAGGGACTCGATATCACCCACTGTTCCGCCGATCTCGATCATTGCCACGTCGAAACCCTCAGAAGCACGCCGCACCCAATCCTTGATTTCATCGGTCACGTGTGGAATTACCTGTACCGTTGCTCCCAGGTAATCCCCTCTTCGCTCCTTGGCGATGACGTTGCTGTATATTCTTCCTGTGGTGCAGTTATTGAGCTGTCCCATCCGGGTACGCACGAACCGTTCGTAATGTCCCAGGTCGAGGTCTGTTTCTGCGCCATCGTCCGTGACGTACACTTCGCCATGCTGAAACGGGCTCATCGTGCCCGGATCAACATTGATATAGGGATCCAGCTTGACCAGCGTCACTTTCAGACCGCGTGATTCGAGAATGGCCGCGAGGGCCGCCGCAGACAGGCCTTTCCCCAGAGAGGAAACCACGCCGCCGGTTACAAAAATGAGTGATGTCATGCCAGAACCCTGTGTCTGTATCGTGCCTGATGTGTGTAAAATTATTGAAGAAGTTCTGGAGCCACATTGTACGTTATCCACAAGCCACTTGAAAACCGTTGATAAACAGGTGAACATCCTTTGCGCCGTCAGTGAGTCGGCGACCGACACGATATTGGGATGAGCAACAAATACCGCGCAGAAGACATTGAAGTCCTGACTGGTCTGGAACCGGTAAAACGGCGCCCGGGCATGTACACCGACACGGCGAGGCCAAACCACCTGGCGATGGAGGTCATCGACAACAGCGTAGATGAAGCGCTTGCCGGGCATGCCAGCCAGATTTCGATGACCGTATTTGAAGACGGTTCCGTCGAAGTCATTGATGACGGACGCGGTATGCCGGTGGATATTCATCCCGAGCAGGGCATACCCGGGGTCGAACTGATCCTCACCAAGCTGCACGCGGGTGGAAAATTTTCCGACCAGAATTACCAGTACGCCGGAGGCCTTCACGGCGTGGGCGTATCAGTGGTTAACGCACTGTCCGAAAAACTGGAGGTATGGATCAAGCGTGACGGTGCCGAGCATTACATGGCGTTCGCAGACGGTGACAAAACCTGCGAACTCAAGGAGGTGGGCACCGTTGGCCAGCGGAACACCGGTACCCGAATCCGGTTCTGGCCCGCCCCCTCCTATTTTGATTCGCCCAATTTTTCGCTGAAGCGATTGCGGCACCTGTTGCGGGCCAAAGCAGTGCTCTGCCCCGGACTGAACGTTTCCCTGACCATCGACAAGTCCGGCGAGAAGGAAGAATGGTGCTATCACCAGGGCCTGACCGACTACCTGCAATCGGAACTTCTGGGCTACGGCTGTCTCCCGGAACAACCGTTCCATGGCGAAATGAAAGGCTCCGATTCGGAGGTCAGCTGGGCTTTGTGCTGGATGCCGGATGGCGGTCAATTGCAGGAAAGTTATGTCAACCTGATTCCGACGGCCCAGGGCGGCACACATGTGAACGCCCTGCGAACCGGGCTGGTAGACGCACTGAGAGAATTTTGTGAACACCACAACCTTTTGCCGCGGGGACTGAGGCTCACGCCGGACGATATCTGGGAGAAGATCAGCTACATACTTTCCGTCAAACTGGCTGATCCGCAGTTCAGTGGCCAGACCAAGGAGCGGCTCTCTTCCCGCGCCTGCGTGCCGTTCATTTCGGGCGTGATAAAGGATTCATTCAGTCTCTGGCTGAACCAGAACGTCTCTGAGGGCGAGGCCATTGCCCAATTGGCCATCAGTAACGCGCAAAAACGCATGAAATCGGCGCGCAAGGTGGTCAGGAAGAAAGTGACCCAGGGACCCGCCCTGCCCGGCAAGCTGGCAGACTGCACCTCGCAGGACCTGTCCTGGACAGAGTTGTTCCTGGTCGAGGGAGACTCTGCAGGCGGTTCAGCAAAACAGGCGCGAAACCGCGAATTCCAGGCCATCCTGCCCCTGCGTGGAAAAATTCTGAATACCTGGGAGGTGGAATCCGATTCGGTCCTCAGCAACCAGGAAGTCCATGACATCTCGGTGGCTATCGGTGTGGACCCCGGTTCCAGCCAGATCAGCGGTCTGCGCTACGGCAAGATCATCATCCTGGCCGACGCCGATTCAGATGGTCTGCATATTGCGACCCTGCTCTCGGCCCTGTTTCTGAAGCATTTCACGGCGCTGGTCGAAACCGGACATATTTTCGTCGCCATGCCTCCGTTATTCAGGATCGACGTGGGCAAGGAAAAGTACTATGCCCTGGATGATGAAGAGCGAAAAGGCATACATGAGCGCATCCTGGCCGAGAAGAAAAAGGGTAAGGTCACGGAAACCCGGTTCAAGGGCCTGGGGGAGATGAACCCGCTGCAGCTGCGTGAAAGCACGGTCGACCCCGATACGCGCCGGCTGGTTCAGCTGACAGTTGAAAGTCATTCAGCCACCAATCGCGTCATGGATATGCTGCTGGGTAAGAAGCGGGCGCCGGACCGCAAAGCCTGGCTGGAAGACAAAGGAAACCTGGCTACTGTCTGAGGAGGAAACAATGAGCGAAAGAACTGCAATTGAGCGGGCAATCAACCTGTTTATTGATGCGATTAACCGGAACGACGCCAGCCAGATACCACTCACCAGTGATGTCGTCATGTCAGGGCCGATGATGGCCGAGCCGGTCATCGGCGAGGCCGAAGTGCGCCATTACATCAATGAAACATCCCCCTTTATTGCGCACCTGGACTTGCGTAAAACCCTGATCGAAGGTGACCTTGCGGCAATCATCGTGAAGTTCACCGGCATCAACGGCGTGGAGATCGAAGGCGCGGAATTTTTCAGTTTCCGCGATGGCAAGATCGCCAGCGACCAGATATTTTTCGACACCCGCCGGTTGTTCAAGGGAGCAAATTGAGCAACAGCGCACTATGGCTGCGCGGCTTTCGCCCGTTTTTCCTCGGAGCTTCCCTGTTCGCGATCGTGACGATGGCTACCTGGCTGGGGCTGTACCGATTCGGCCTGCAACTGCCACTGGACGGAGTGTCCATGTTCCAGTGGCACGCCCACGAGATGATTTACGGATACTCGCTGGCCGTCATCGCCGGCTTCCTGCTTACAGCCGCCTGGAACTGGACCGGAGAAAAAACGGCCAGCGGGGCCGGCCTGGCCTGGGTTTTTGCACCCTGGGTCATTGCCCGGGCATTGATGGCCGGAGGGACCCACTACCTGGTCTATGCCGCCCTGGCCGACCTGGCATTTCTGCTGGCCGCGGGCTTTGCCGTCAGCAGACCGATCATCAAAGTCAGGCAGAAAAGACAGATCCCTGTTTTGCTGATTTTATTCCTGCTCATGCTGGCCAACGGGGCATTCTATCTGGGCGCCGCAGGCTTGCTGGAATCAGGTGTTCGCCTCGGAATCCATGGCGGACTTTATATCGTATTGGGGATGGTCCTTTTCATGGGTCGCCGGGTCATCCCTTTCTTCACGCAAAGGGGCGTTGGTTACGAGGTAGAACTCAAAAATGCCCGCTGGAACGACATCACCACCTACATTCTCTATCCTCTTTTCCTCGTCACTGAAGTGTGGTTTCCCCAAAGCCATGCCGGAGCGCTACTCGCGGGCGCTTTGCTTTTTTCAAACTCGATCCGGGTGAATGGCTGGCACACGCTGGGCATTTGGCAGAAACCCCTTTTATGGGGCCTGTTCGCCGCGTTCATCATGATCAACCTGGGATTCCTTTTACGAGCCATGGCGTCATTTACCGCATTGCCCGACTATTTACCTGTCCATGCTTTCGCCGTTGGCGGCATTGGTATCTTGACCATCAGCATGATGGCCCGCGTCACACTGGGCCATACCGGAAGAAATGTTCACCAGGCCCCGCAGATCATGACAGTGCTGCTGACCTGCATGGTCCTGACCACGACAGTCCGCGTGTTTGCCCCGTTGGTCGACCCGCGCAATTACCAGCTCTGGATCACAGTTTCCGGCGCACTTTGGATTGTTTCATTTATCCTGTTTTCCATCGTTTTTATCCCCATGTTGGTGGGGCAAAGAGTTGACAGTAAACCATGACCGAAATCACCCAGTCTTTTTCCGACCACGAACAGATACCCCTCAAGGATTATGCTGAGAAGGCATACCTCGATTACTCCATGTACGTCGTGCTCGACCGGGCATTGCCGCATATCGGCGACGGCCTGAAACCGGTCCAGCGCCGCATTGTTTATGCGATGAGCGAACTGGGTCTGAGTGCATCCTCCAAGCACAAGAAATCTGCACGGACAATCGGTGATGTCATCGGCAAGTTTCACCCGCACGGTGATTCCGCCTGCTACGAAGCCATGGTGCTGATGGCCCAGCCGTTCACATTCCGCTATCCGCTGGTCGACGGCCAGGGAAATTTTGGATCACCTGACGATCCGAAGTCATTTGCCGCCATGCGCTATACAGAGTCCAGGCTGACCGCATACGCCAAAACGCTGTTGCGTGAACTGGGCATGGGAACCGTGGACTGGGGACCCAATTTCGACGGCACCCTGAAAGAGCCGCTGATGCTGCCCTCCAGGCTGCCCAACGTGCTTCTCAACGGCAGCACCGGCATCGCCGTGGGCATGTCCACCGACATCCCGCCGCACAATCTGCGCGAAGTAGTTTCTGCCTGCATACACCTGCTCGAAAATCCCAAATCGACAGTTGCCGAGCTCTGCGAGCACGTCAAGGGCCCGGACTATCCGACCGATGCGGAAATCATCACACCGGCAGAGGACCTGCAGGCCATGTATGAAACCGGCAATGGATCGGTGAAGATGCGCGCAGTATGGGAGAAGGAAAACGCCGAGATCGTCGTGACCGCGCTGCCGCACCAGGTATCCCCTGCCAAGGTCCTGGAACAGATCGCGGCTCAGATGCAGGCCAAAAAACTGCCCATGGTCGAAGATCTGAGGGATGAGTCGGATCATGAAAATCCCACGAGGCTTGTTATTGTGCCGCGCTCCAATCGCGTGGATACCGAACAACTGATGAACCACCTGTTCGCGACCACCGATCTTGAAAAGAACTTCCGCGCCAACCTGAACATCATTGGTATCAGTGGCAAACCACAGCTTCTGAACCTGAGAGAGCTCCTCAAGCAGTGGCTCAGTTTCCGGATGGATACGGTGATCCGCCGTCTCAACCATCGGCTCGACCAGGTGGTAGACCGGCTGCATATTCTTGAAGGTCTGCTGGTCGCCTACCTCAACATCGATGAAGTCATTCACATCATTCGCCATGAGGACAAACCCAAACCGGTACTGATGAAGCGATTTGACATCACCGGAACCCAGGCGGAAGCCATCCTCGAATTGAAGTTGAGACACCTCGCCAGGCTGGAAGAAATGAAGATCCGCGATGAACAGGACCTTCTTTCCGATGAACGGGCAGAACTGGAGAAGATTCTTGGCTCAAAAGCCAGGCTGAAGACCCTGATCAAGAATGAACTGCTTGAAGATGTCGAAACTTTTGGCGACGAACGACGCTCGAAGCTGGTTCACCGGGACGCTTCCCAGGCCCTTCGCCAGGAAGACCTGATACCGTCTGAGCCCACAACGATCGTGCTGTCGCAATCCGGCTGGGTCCGCGCGGCCAAGGGACATGAAATTGATCCGTCAACGCTCAATTACCGGGCCGGGGACGAATTTCAGCATTCGGCCCGCGGACGGAGCAATGAACAGGCCGTGTTTCTTGATTCGCGAGGCCGGTCGTTTTCTCTGTCTGCGCACAGCCTGCCTTCGGCTCGCAGCCAAGGGGAGCCCTTGTCCAGCCGATTTACCCTTCCCGCAGGCGAGCGGTTCCTTTATACACTGGCCGGCCCGGCCGATCAGAAAATCCTCCTGGCCAGTTCGTTCGGCTATGGATTCATCGCTGAACTGGGGAATCTTCACAGCCGGGTTAAAGCCGGCAAGGCCGTTCTTTCGGTGCCCGACGGTGCGCAGCCCGTCATGCCCGTGATCATTGAGGACCTCGATAGTGCGCCCGATGGCGCACCGCCCCTGGTGGTTTGCGCCACCACCGATGGTTACCTGCTGGCATTTCCGCTGCGGGATGTACCTGAACTGGCCAGGGGCAAGGGGAACAAGTTGATCAATATCCCGCCAAAACGGCTGAAGGCCGGTGAAGAGTCCATGGTGGGTCTGACGGTGATGGCCGCGAAACAGGAAATCCTGGTATGGGCCGGCCAGCGCTACCTTCGGATGAGCGCAAAGGACATCGAACATTTCAGCGGTGATCGCGCCCATCGCGGCCGCAAGTTACCACGCGGTTTCCAGCGGGTCACGCACATCGAACTGGCACAGGATTAATTCAGACGAACATGTCCCGCGTGCTGCACAACGCAGTGATCAGCGCATCCACTTCCTGCACGGTGTTATAAAGCCCAAATGAGACCCTGGCCGTTGCCGGGACCCCGAAAAACTGCATCACCGGCATCGCGCAATGATGGCCGGTTCTGATCGCGATGCCGTGATGATCGATCACGGTGCCCAGGTCGTGAGGGTGAATGTCTTCCATGATAAAGCTGATCACACCCGCTTTGTGCGCCGCCGTGCCGATGATTCTCAGTCCATCAATCTCTTCCAGCTTTTCGGTCGCATATTCCAGAACCTGCTTTTCGTAAGCCACCAGTTCGGCAGGATCAAAGGATGACAGGTAGTCAACGGCCGCTCCCAGTCCGACCGCGCCTGCAATGTGGGGTGTACCCGCTTCGAATTTCGCCGGAACGTCGTTCCAGGTCGATTGCTCGAAAGTAACCCGCCGGATCATATCGCCTCCACCCTGCCAGGGTGGCATGGCCTCGAGCGTGGCCTCGGGCGCCCACAGTGCACCAATGCCCGTCGGGCCATACATCTTGTGGCCGGACAGGCAATAGAAATCACAACCCAGCGCCTGCACGTCGACCGGACCATGAGGCATGGCCTGAGCCCCGTCGATCAGCACCGGTATATCAAATGACCGGGCCAACTGACAAACCTCGGTCACCGGGTTTACGGTGCCCAGGGCATTGGAAATATGCACCAGGCCGATCAGCTTTACCCGTTCACTGAGGAGACCCGGCAAGGCCTCCATTTCCAGTTCGCCGCGCGAATTGATGGGGATGACTTTCAAAACGGCACCGGTCTGCTCACAGAGTATCTGCCAGGGAACAATATTTGCGTGATGCTCCATATGCGACACAAGGATCTCGTCACCGGGAAGCAAACGGGGCCGCAGGAAGCTCTGCGCCACCAGGTTAATCGCTTCGGTTGTCCCCCGGGTAAACACCATTTCACGTTCTGAGGCGGCGTTAATGAACCCGGCCAGTTTCCTGCGTGCGCCTTCGTAAAGGTCGGTCGCCTCCTGGCTCAGGGTATGAACCCCGCGGTGCACATTGGCATTGTGATTACGATAAAAATCTCCGATCGCTTCAATCACTCCAATGGGCCGTTGAGCAGTTGAAGCGGTATCGAAGTAAACCAGTGGCTTGCCGTGAACTTCCCGGCCGAGGATAGGAAAATCTTCTCGAATCCTGCTTACATTGAGCGGCCGATCCGCTTTCACTCTGTGGGTTCCTCCCCAATCTGCGACCTGGGCATGACCTCGTCGATCAACGCTGACAGCTGCGCGGCAAGACCCCGATTGGCCAGCCGGTCGGTGACAGCGTGGCAGAACGCGCCAGTCAGCAACCGTCGCGCCATGGCATCGCTCAAGCCGCGCGAACGGAGGTAAAAAACGGCCTCTTCATCCAGCTGGCCCACGGTCGCGCCATGACTGGCTTCGACTTCATCGGCGTATATTTCCAATTCCGGCTTGGTGTCGATTTCTGCGAGCCCAGACAAAAGCAAATTGGCGTTGGACTGGCGCACGCTGGACTCGTCAGCGCCTGGCCGGATCAATGCCTTGCCATTGAAGACGCCCCGGCTTCTTCCTCCAAGCACACCTCTGAAAAACTGGCTGCTGCTGCAGCCGGGCGCAGCATGATCCACGCTGATGTGATTGTCCACGTGCCGTTTACGGTCCAGAACGAAAGCACCATCAAATCCGGCCATGGCGCCTGTACCGGCGAGCCGGCTGCTTAATTCATGACGGACCAGGCCGCCGCCCAGGTCAAAGCCATTGTACTGATAAGTACTTTTCGCAAATTGCTGAACTTCAGTGGAAGTGAGTATCACAGCTTCATCCGACTCGCTCATGATGCGCGTATGCGTCAGGGAAGAGTCTTCAGCCAGTTCTACCTGGGTGATCAGGTTCAGACTACCGGCTGAATCATCGGCGCTCTCGAACTGCTCTATCAGCTCAAGCTGCGCGCCTTCTTCAAGCAGGATCACAATGCGGACATTCCCAAGCCTGGAAGTGCCTTCGCCGTCGAATGCCCAACGCAGCAGCAACGAGCCTGCATTGGCTTGCCTGCCGACGCGAATGACCAGGCCCTGTTGCAAAAAGGCTGTATTGAGCGCGGCGAACATCCGGCCGGTGCCGGACGTATTGATGGCCGGAATCAGTTCCTGGCATTGCTGGCCGAAGGCTTCCAGGCCGTCTGCCAGAGAAAGCAGCTCCAGCCCTTCAGCTGTCTGTGGCAGTTTGCCGAACAGCTGTCCGTTCAGGAAATCAACCGTCAGGGCTTCCTTTCCAATCACCGGCTCCGGAAAACAGTCCCCGGCACCAGGCGCTTTGCGCAGCCAGCCAGCCTGTGGGGCGCGCTGTTCCAGCACCCGCAAAGGTGTGTATTTCCAGGCTTCGGTCTTGCGTCCCGGCAATCCGGCCGACACGAAATCGGCGACGGCATTTTCCCGCAGTTGTTGCAGCCAATCGGGGCCAGAGGGATCCGGCTGATCCCGGAAATCCTTCGCCCACTGTTCGATCAACGGATGTGATGCAGTCTGTGTCATTACCCTGCCACTGCCTTGATTCCGCCATCCTCCAGCCAGGAGTACCCTTCGTCTTCTAGCTTCAATGCCAGTTTGGCATCGCCGCTCGCCACGATTTTCCCATCGGATAAAACGTGCACGGCGTCGGGAACGATGTAATCGAGCAGTCGCTGGTAATGCGTCACCACGATCATTGAGCGGTCAGCACTTCGCAGACGATTGACACCCTTGGCCACCAGCCGCAATGCGTCAATGTCCAGACCCGAATCGGTCTCATCAAGGATCGCCAGCGAAGGCTCAAGCACGGCCATCTGGAAAATCTCGTTACGCTTCTTTTCTCCACCTGAGAACCCTTCGTTTACAGCCCTGTGCAGCAGGTCGTCAGAAATGTGAAGGATCTCCAGTTTCTCCCGTACCAGTTTCAGAAACTGCATGGAATCCAGCTCGGGCTGACCACGGTACTTACGTTGCGCATTCAGCGCCGCCCGCAAGAAATAGGTATTGTTCACCCCGGGTATTTCCACCGGGTACTGAAATGCCAGGAAAACGCCCTCGCAGGCTCTTTCTTCCGGCTCCAGTTCCAGCAGGTTTTTTCCCTGGTAAATCACTTCACCAGCCGTTACTTCGTATCCGTCACGTCCTGCGATAACGTTTCCCAGGGTGCTTTTGCCGGCACCATTGGGACCCATCACGGCGTGGATTTCCCCAGACGCGATCTTCAGGTCCAGCCCTTTCAGGATGGGTTTACCGCCAACGGTGGCATGCAAATTTTTAATTTCCAACATGTGTCTAAAGCCTTTTTTTGAACTCGTTTAACCGACAGCGCCTTCAAGGCTGACCTCGAGCAGAGCTTTCGCCTCGACTGCAAATTCCATGGGTAATTCCCGAAACACCTGTTTGCAGAATCCATCAACAATCATCGAAACAGCGTCTTCTTCCGAAATTCCGCGCTGCAGACAGTAAAACAGCTGATCTTCCCCAATCCGGGAAGTGGTCGCCTCATGCTCCACTTTCGCAGTTGGATTGCTCACTTCGATGTACGGGAATGTGTGTGCACCGCAGCCTTTGCCGATCAACATGGAGTCGCACTGTGTAAAATTTCGTGCGTTTTCCGCCCTTTTCGATATACGGACCAGGCCGCGGTATGCATTTTGTCCTTTGCCCGCGGATATACCCTTGGAGATGATCTTGCTGCGGGTGTCCCGGCCAATGTGAATCATCTTGGTGCCGGTATCTGCCTGCTGGTAATTATTGGTCAGCGCAACCGAGTAGAATTCACCGACGGAACGCTCGCCCCTGAGCACGCAGGAAGGATACTTCCAGGTAATGGCGGAACCGGTTTCCACCTGGGTCCAGGAAATCTTTGAGCGATCACCGCGGCAATCCCCGCGCTTGGTGACGAAGTTGTAAATACCGCCAACCCCGTTCTCATCGCCGGGGTACCAGTTCTGCACGGTTGAATACTTGATCTCCGCATCTTCCAGGGTGACCAGTTCTACAACGGCTGCATGCAACTGGTTTTCATCACGCATGGGTGCCGTGCAACCTTCCAGGTAACTGACATAGCTTTTGTCCTCAGCAATGATCAGGGTACGTTCGAACTGGCCGGTCTCAGCCGCGTTGATCCTGAAATACGTGCTCAGTTCCATGGGACAACGCACACCTTTGGGAATGAACACAAAGCTGCCGTCAGAAAAAACAGCCGAATTGAGCGCCGCAAAAAAATTATCGCGAGGGGGAACCACCGTTCCAAGGTACTTTTTCACCAACTCCGGATAGTCCTTCACGGCTTCCGAAAAGGAGCAAAAAATGACGCCGGCCTCCTTCAGTTCTGCCCGAAACGTCGTGCCCACGGAAACCGAATCAAAAACAGCATCCACGGCCACACCTGCCAGTCGCGCGCGTTCGTGCAGCGGCACACCCAGCTTGTCATAGGTTTCCAGCAGTTTCGGATCGACATCGTCCAGGCTTTGCGGGCGGTCTTTATCTGACTTGGGCGCCGAAAAGTAGGAGATGGCCTGGAAATCAATTGGTTCGATCTGCAAATGCGCCCAGTCGGGTGGTTGCATGTCCAGCCACCGGCGATAGGCCTCCAGGCGCCACTCCAGCAACCATTCAGGTTCACCCTTGCGCGCTGAGATCCAGCGCACCACGTCTTCATTCAGACCCGGCGGTACCGTCTCGGATTCGATATCCGTAACAAATCCGTGGCGATACTTCTGCTGAACGAAATGATCGACTGAAGTCGTGTCCGGCGCGTTCTGTTCACTGTTCATCTTTGATTCCCGGTTGGCTGCTCAAGCAGTATTCAACGTTGTTATCTGCAAAGGATTGCTCTTTCTTTCCAGCGGAGCCGACATCTCGGCCAGGCTGACATCACGAAGCGCCTGCGCCACCGCCAGGCTGATCCGCTGCCAGTTACTGCGCAGGTCGCAACTGTCTTCCTGGCTGCAAAGACCTGCCTCGACACTGCATTCAGTCATGGCGATCGGGCCCTCAATGGCCGCAATGATTTCGGCCACACTGATATCAGAGGCTTCCCGGCTCACCCGGTATCCTCCGCTTGCTCCGCGATAGGAATCAAGCAAGCCGCTTCCCGCCAGTAACTTCAGCACCTTGCTGGCAGTAGGTGTTTCCACGTGGATCCGCTCCGCCAGCGCATGAGCGCTCAACATTTCACCGTCGCGGGTCAACTCCGCCATCAGCAAAATGGCGTAATCCGTCAGTTTTGAAATCCTTAGCATCCGCATATAGTACCATATGAGTACTGTTTCAATACCAACCCATTTCATGTCGGCCGACAATCCGGCAGAATGTAGCCATGACTGACACTGGCAAGGAAGCGCAAACGGCGCCTGATCTCAGAAAACAGGCTGCTGCAGACTGGGTAGCCGACACGCTGGGCCTGGGTGATTTGGCATTGGAACCGGTCTCCGGGGATGCCAGTTTCCGCCGTTATTTCCGATTTTATAGCGAGGGCAGCCCGGTTATCCTGATGGACGCCCCTCCCGAAAAAGAAGACTCCGTCCCGTTCATTGACATCGCCCACCGGCTGGAATCAGCCGGCCTGAACACGCCATCGATTCTGCGGTTCGACCTAGAAAAAGGCTTCGGGCTGCTGGAGGACTTTGGCGACACGCTGTATCGCGAACTGATCAGCGAAGAATCGGTCGATCGCCTGTTTCCCGGGTTGTTCGAAGTGCTTGCCGTCATGGCCAGGCAGGTCGACACAACTGGCTTACCGGACTATTCACGCCAAGCCCTGGCGACAGAGCTGGACCTGTTCAAATCCTGGTACCTGGAAAAGCACCGGCGCAGACCGATGAGCGCCAGGGAGGCCGACTGCTGGAACACGGTTTGCGAACGCCTGATCGAATCGGCGCAAGCTCAACCACAAGTGTTCGTCCACAAGGATTTTCACTCCTGTAACCTGTTGAAGACCTTATCGGGTCCGGGCATCATCGATTTTCAGGACGGTATGAGGGGCCCGGTAAGCTACGACCTCGCCTCTTTGTTGTGGGACCGTTACATCGCCTGGCCCCGCGAAAAGCTGGAGACCTGGATGAGAACCACCCACAGCATGTTACCGGTAGATTGCTCCATTGAAGAATGGGTCCGGGCCTGCGACTGGATGGGTTTGCAGCGCAACCTGAAAATCGTCGGCATTTTCGCCCGGCTGAAACACCGGGATGATAAGCAGGGCTACGTGGAAATGATTCCCCGGTTCTACCAGTACCTTCTGGATGTCACAGTCCTCTACCCTGAGTTCGATGAATTTCGAACCCTGCTGGAGCGAAAAGAATGCGCGCCATGATCCTGGCCGCTGGCCGCGGCGAACGACTGCGGCCATTGACAGACACACTGCCAAAGCCCCTGGTCAACATCGCCGGGAAGCCACTCATCGAATATCACCTGGAGTCGCTGGCGCGCGGCGGATTCCGCGAAGTCGTGATCAACCAGGGCCACCTCGGCGATCAGCTGCCTGCAGCGCTCGGCGATGGACGGCGATGGGGTATCCATATTCACTGGTCCGACGAACAGCCCGAGGCCCTGGAAACCGGGGGCGGTATTCACAAGGCGCTGCCTTTGCTCGGTTCCTCACCCTTCCTGGTCATCAATGGCGACGTCTGGACCGACTATCCTTTCGGCAGGCTCAGGGCTGTGAAATGTGACTGGGCACACCTGGTCATGGTGCCCAACCCGGCTCATAATCCGGAAGGAGACTTTTCACTCCAGGGCCCCCGGGTCAGGGAAAATGGCGAACCCCGGCTGACTTTCAGCGGAATCGGAGTCTATAACCCGAAATTGTTCGATGCCTGCGAGGCAGGAAAATTTTCGGTAGTTCCCCTCCTCCGAAACGCGATGACCCACCACCTGGTCACCGGGGAAATCCACAGGGGCGCATGGGACGACATAGGCACTCCCGAACGTCTCGTTAAGCTGAACCAGTCGCTGGATCATTAAAAATCAGTTTGTAAGTAGTGTTGTAGTGTGGTATAACACCTTTACACATACAACTGAATGGAAAACTGAGATGACCCATCTGCGATATACCCTCCTGGCACTCACCGCCGTGCTCACGCTCGGCGCGTGCAGCAAGAGCGAGGAAACGGCTTCATCTGCGCCTGCCGCCGGTGACATTGACCTGTTGTCCTATGTTCCTGCCGACACGCCGTACGTGGCTGCAAACCTGGACGTAATCCCTGAAGACGTACTGGATAGCTACCTGGCAAAGGCACAACCTGTGCTGGATGCCTTGCAGAAACAGCTGAGCCAGGCCAAAGCTGACATGGAATCATCGGGAAGCGATGGCGGCAGCGATCCTGCTACCGATGTGGCCCATGCGCTTTTGTCGGAACTGGATGGCAAACTCAACCGGGCCGGCATGGAAAGCATGGGTTTCGACCTGCGTGCGCACAAGGTCATTTATGGTCACGGCGCTTTCCCGGTGATACGCCTGGGGCTGTCGGATACAGAGCTGTTGCGGGCAACCATCCTGAGAGTCATGGAGAACGCAGAGGTTACCGCGCCGGAACAGGAGTTCAACGGCGTGCCTTACTGGAGAGTCAGTGATGACGACCCCAACGAAGTGCCCATGGGTATGTACATCGCTATTCTTGAAGATCACCTGGCCATCAGCCTGTGGCCGCTTGCGGTCGAGCCGGAAAGACTGCCCACGTTCCTGGGACTTGAAAAACCAGCCGATAGCAACGCCCGCGAAAGGCTGACAAAACTCAACAGAACCCATGACTACACGGCCTACGGTTCGGGGATCCTGGACACTCACCGCTTTATAGATGAAGTCGTGCAAGCCGCCACAATGCTTGAGGCAGAGATGAACAGCCAGGATAACCTCGGGCACGCCACGCTGAGCCCGACCTGCATTTCCGAAATTCACGAAATTGCCGATAACGCACCCGTGATGACCATGGGTGTCCAGGAACTCACCGCCAATGCAGTCGCCGTTCAATATCGCGTGGAGACACCCGATACCCTGGCAGGTCAGCTGATGGCCCTGGTCTCGGAAATTCCGGTAGCCAACGCCCTGTCCGACCGCGCACTTGAGTTTGCCCTTGGCCTCAAATTTGGTCCATTGCGTGATTTCCTGCTGGAAAAAGCAACCGCTATCGTGACTCAACCCTATGAGTGTGAACACCTCGCCGATCTCAATCTCAATGCAAGCAATGCCCAGCAGAAACTGACCCAGGCAATGCCACCCTTCCTCAACAATTTCCGTGGTATCCGCGTCAGCCTGAACGAGTTCAGTCCCGGGCTGCATTCCGCGCCGGAAGAAGCCACGGGATTAATGGCGCTGCATGTTGAACAACCGCAAATGCTGGTGGGCATGGCCCAGATGTTTATCCCTGACCTCTCGGAACTGGCGATTACGCCCGGCGACCCGCCCGTTCTTCTGCCTCAATCCATGATGCCTGCACCTGGAATCTCGGCGTATGCAGCCATGTCATCAACCGCTATCGGCATCGCTCTGGGAGAAGGCGAGGAAGAGACGCTTCCCTCGTACCTCAAAGAAGATGCCGGCCCGGAAGGTATGTTTCTTTCCGCAAGCTATGACATGAGCGCTTATCTTGATTACACAGAGATACTCGCCGAATCAATGAAAGCAGGCTATGACGTTCAAATTGAAGATCACAGCGGCCGCTCGGAGGACACTGATGAGATTCGTCAGGCCGCAGCGGATGCTTTCCGGGAAATTGCCGATCGCAATACGTCAACCGTCAGTTTCAGGAAAGACGGCCTGGTGATTGAGAACCGGGTCACGTTCAAGTAAGCGGCGCCGGCTTCAGGCCTGCAGGATTTTCCTTGCCATCGGTACGGTAATTTTCCGCTTCTCGGCAAACGCGGCATCTTTCAGTTGCTCAAGAGTCTGCAGCAACGAAGACATGTCGCGTTTGCCGTGTTTCAACAGGTAATTTTGCACATCGGCCGGTAATTCGATCCTCAGCGCACTGGCGCGTTGTTGGAGAATTTCGAGTTTGCCGGCGTCATCGGGTAAACGCAGGCTTTGCCGCACGCCCCAGGCCAGCCGGGAGGCGAGGTCCGGCAAACCAAACTCAAGACCGGAAAGTGGCAGGCTGCTGCTCACCATCAGCCGGCCCCGGGCAGCGCGTACTTCGTTGAAACAGGCGAACAAGGCATCTTCCCAAACCCGGTTGCCTGCCACAGAGTCAATATCATCCACACAGACCAGGTCGAGAACCTGCAATCCCTGAAGACTGGCGGCGGCTTCTTCCGGCAGCCTTCTCAGAGCGATGTAGAATGCAGCCAACCCCTTCTCCCTCGCCGAATGGCACAGGGCATTGAGCAAATGGGATTTACCCGAACCGTCCGGACCCGACAGAAACAGGTTTCCTCCCGGCTCATCGAGCAAAGCCCGCACGGAAGCTAGCACTGCTGCGTTGGGTCCGGCGACAAAGTCTTCAAAACGATCCGGTCTTCTGGGCTCCAGTTGCAGCGGAATCTGGGGTGAAAACAACACTTAGCGATCCCCTGGATTGCCGGTTTCCCGGAGGTACAGATCACTTTCCTGGTACCTTTGGTGCATATAGCCCACCAACACGTTCAGAGCCGATGCTGCTGGCAACGCAAGCAGGACACCCAGAAAGCCAAACAGTTGCCCGCCCGCCAGCACTGCAAAAATGACAGCCACGGGATGCAGGCCCACCCGGTCTCCCACCAGCTTTGGGGTCAGGACCATTCCCTCCAGGGCCTGCCCGGTAGCGAAAACCGCGAGCACCAGCACCGGGTGCAGGATATCCTGGAACTGGAAGAAGGCCGCTACGAGCGCTGCGACCACGCCCACGATAGTGCCCAGGTAGGGGACGATACTCAGTAATCCGGCGCCCATGCCAATGATCAAGGCGAGATCGAGACCCAGAAGCCACAAGCCCAGTGTGTAAATCAGGCCGAGCGCGAGCATCACCATCAACTGACCGCGGATGAAGGCGCCAAGCACCAGCTCGATTTCCTTGCAAAGCCGGCTGACGACCGGCTCGGCATTGCGGGGAATCAGGGTGCGCACGCCTTCTACCAGCTCGTCCCAGTCGCGTAACATGTAAAACGTAACCACGGGCACAAGCACGAGGTTCATCAACCAGCTGGCAACAGCCTGCCCGCCGCGCGATACGGTGCCAAGCACTCCGAACAGTGCTGTACTGGCTTCTTTCCAGTAAGACTTCAGGGCCTCTGCCAGGCTTTCGGCATCCATCTCAAAAGCAGTCAGGCCAAGATTTTGCTGCAGCCACGGCATGGCTGTCTGGACCAGCCAATCAAACACCTGAGGTGCTTTTTCGATCAGCTTTTCGACCTGGTCTCTGAGCAATGGCAACAGGAAGAACAGCACCAGCGTTAAAACCACCGAAATCAGCGCGAACACCAGCACCACAGCGACCGTGCGGTTGAACTTCCAGCGGAAAACTTTCACCCGTTCCAGTCGGTCGACCAGTGGGTCACCGAGGAAAGCCAGTCCGGCCGAGATCACGAAGGGAGTTATCACAGCCGCAAGCAGATATAAGACCCAGCCAGCCGCAATGACCAGGGCAAGAGCAAACCATTGACGCGACTCACTCATCCCGGGAAGGTCTCAGGGCCTGAAAAAATAGAATGATTCATCTTCTTCCCTTTCAAATACCCCGCCATCAGCCAAAGCCTCTTCAAAATATTGGGGAAGCGCGTTCAATTCAATCCTGAACATGATGCGGCCGGATTGCGCTGAGACGACGGAGACCTGGTTAACAATGCTGAGCCTTTGCAAGTAGGCCAGACAGCTTTCGTAAGCAGCGGCGGAATGGACGCCGTCGACGGTTACATCGTGTTTCCATATACCGAGATCGGAGGCTGCAATGGCGTTGGCAGCCGCGATCAAATCCACGGCTTGTTGCAAGCTCGCCGTCAGAGCCGACTGCAAATCGAGGTCCTGGTTACGCCAGGTCCAGTTGTCGCCGCTGTAGGCGATATTGGTGCGTACACTCCATTCCTGCCCTTCCCTTCGCGCTGCCGCAATCATTGCGCCTCGTCCGGGTGCGAGGCCAAGGTCTTCCGTATATCCACCCCAAAGCAATTGGGCATCCACTTCGAACATTCCTTCTTCATCGGCTTGCGGCCAGTTCACGGGCAGCCCTCGCCAGGCCGCGGTATCCGTCATCGATTCCCAGACATACGCGAATTCGAGCGGCATGATCCGCCGATCCAAGCCATTATCGACGACCACCCAGATATCCATGGGATCACGCTCTGCAGGCCACAACGGTAATTCCAGTGAGCGGACCATTTCATCGACCTTCTCGCTGGAGAACTGCGCGACCAGCCGAAGTTCTTCCACTTCGCTGCCATCAGCCAGGACAATGTTTACATTCCGGTAGTAGAAAGACATCAGGATGGACGAAGCCTGCCGGAGTGCCGGCTCAACCTGGGGGTAATCCTCGAAGGATCGTAAACCGCTGAATTTCTGAAGAACATGCTTCAGCGCTTCGGGTAATGCGCGCCCGCGGGCACTGGCGTCTTTGCTCTCTACAACGGCCTCACCCCTGTAAAGGTCAATCGTGGCCGCATGGCTACTGGAAAAAGTAAGCATAGCCAGCAACAAAATCAGTAATAGTGTTCTCATGAGGTACCGGGTGCAGAACGGATAAATAAGATACCATATGGCTCTTTTCAGAAGCCATTTGAATAACATGAATAATCCCAGGGAAAGCCTTTCCTATCGTGACGCCGGAGTCGACATTGACGCCGGAAATGAACTCGTTGAACGAATCAAGCCTGCCGTTAAAAGCACGATGCGCCCCGAAGTCCTGACCGGCCTGGGCGGCTTTGGCGCATTGTTTGAAATGGACCTTGACCGCTGGCGTGAACCCTTGCTGGTTTCCGGCACCGATGGCGTCGGAACCAAGCTGGTCCTGGCCCGCCAGTTGGAGCAACACGGAACGATCGGTATAGACCTGGTCGCCATGTGCGTCAACGATATCCTGACCAGTGGCGCGGAACCGCTTTTTTTCCTGGATTACTTCGCCACCGGAAAGCTTCACCTGGACGAAGCCCAGTCAGTGATTGAAGGTATTGCCGAAGGCTGCAAACTGGCCGGTTGTGCACTGATTGGGGGCGAAACTGCGGAAATGCCCGGCATGTATGGCGAAGGCGAATATGACCTGGCCGGATTCACAGTCGGGGCAGTGGAACGCTCGAAACTGCTGGACGGAAAATCGATCGCAACGGGGCACCGCATCCTCGGACTGGCATCCAGCGGACCCCACTCGAACGGCTATTCGCTGATCAGGAAGGTGATCGAGCACTCGGGTGCGGATCTCCGGTCGACCATCACCGGAGCTGATGGATCACCCGTCAGTCTCGGCGAAGCCTTGCTGGCCCCAACGTGCATCTACGTCAAACCCGTTCTGCAGATGTTGGAGGTACAGAAGATCGACGGCCTGGCGCATATTACCGGCGGCGGCCTGACCGAGAACATCGTCAGGGTTCTGCCTGCGGGCCTGGGCATCGAAATCAATACTCAATCCTGGTCCAGGCCGGAAGTTTTTGACTGGCTGCAGGAAAATGGCGCCATCACTGACAGCGAAATGCTCAGGACTTTTAACTGCGGCATTGGCATGGCTGTGATCACGCCGGCAGCGGAGGCCGGCAAAGTCGGCGACCAGGCCCGTTCCATGGGCATCGAGTGTTTTGATATTGGCGGGGTCATCGACACGGGAACCGATACGAGGGTCCAATACCGGTCATGACAGAACCCCTTAAAATCACGGTCCTGATCTCGGGTGGCGGCAGCAATCTGCAGGCCATTATCAATGCTCGTGATTCCGGCAGGCTCAATGTCGAAATAGCCCATGTGATCAGCAACGTTGCCGGCGCCGGAGGCCTGGGCCGGGCCGAACAGGCCGGGATCTCCAGCACGATACTGCCTCAGGGTGAATTTGACAGCCGCGAAGCATTCGACCGTGCCCTGGCCCTGTTGATCGCTGCCAGCGACCCGGACCTGGTGGTACTGGCGGGGTTCATGCGCATCATCGGACCGGCAGTACTGGAACCCTTCCAGGGCAGGCTGATCAACCTGCACCCTTCCCTGCTGCCACTCTATCGCGGCACCGGCACTTACCGCAGGGCGATCGAATCTGGCGACCGGAAGCACGGCGCCAGCATCCACTTCGTGACCGAAGAACTGGATGGCGGTCCCGTGATTTCGCAAGTCGCCATTCCCATTACAGCACAGGACAGCCCGGACTCCCTGGCCGAACGACTCTCTCCCAGAGAGCACGACTTGATCGTCGCGACCGTTGAATTATTCACCCGGCACCGGGTCGAACGCTCCGTGGGCACAGTCCACGTGGATGGCAAGGAACTCGACCGGCCTTTACTGCTGCAACCTGACGGACGCCTTCATCCGTAGCAGGAAGTCTATAAAATGATGATCAGAAAACTGCTTCTCTTATTATTGCTTTCAACGATCAGCCTGGCGGCCTGTTCGGTCAATCCCGTGACCGGTGAACGGAATTTCCAGGTCTATGGCTCTGACTGGGAACGGCAGGTCGGTACCCAGATGTATGCCCCGATGAAACAATCGCAAGGCGGTGAATTCATCCTCGATCCGGACTTGACGGCCTACGTCAACGAGGTGGGCAATCGGCTGGCGGATCAGGCACGACGTAAGGACGAACTCGATTTCGAATTCAGTATTCTGAACGACTCGATCCCCAATGCGTGGGCTTTGCCCGGCGGGAAAATCGTGATCAATCGGGGATTGTTGACAGCACTCGATTCTGAAGCGGAACTGGCCGCAGTGCTTGGTCATGAAATCGTTCACTCGGATGCTGCACATGGGGCCCGGGCGCAGTCCAAGGGCATGCTGACGCAGGCCGGAGCAGTCATCAGCATGGTCGTGCTGGGCAGCACCATCGATTCGCAATCTGCCAGGCAAGTGGCCATGATGGTTCCAGCACTCGGCGCCCAGTTGATGACCCAGAAATACGGCCGCGATGCCGAACGCGAGGCCGATGAATACGGCATGCTGTACATGTCCGAATCGGGCTACGACACGCAGGGTGCAGTCGAACTTCAGGAAACTTTCGTTGAACTCTCCAAAGAAAAAAACCCGGACTGGATCAGTGGCCTGTTCGCCTCGCACCCTCCCTCGGTTGAACGCGTAAACAATAACCGGAAGTCCGCCAAAACCCTTCCGGCCGGCGGCGAAATGGGCAGAGATCGCTACCGCCAGAAAACCGCCTACCTTATGCGGGTTCAACCCGCTTACGAAGCCTACGACAAAGCCAAGGTAGCAGTGACGGAAGGCCAGATGGACGAGGCCCAGGAGCAATTGAACCGGGCCATGGCGATGGAACCCAGGGAGTCGCTTTTCCACGACCTGCAGGGCGATATCCACGCTCTCAACAAGCAACCCGAGAGGGCCCTAGCATCTTACAACAAGGCCGTAGAGGCCAATCCCGGTTTCTTTTACGGTTATCTTCGTTCAGGCCAGATGGCTTACCGTCTGGACCGGCCGGACAGCGCGCGATCCAACCTTGACCGCAGTCTGCAGTTGATGCCCACGGCTGAAGCGCATTACGTTCTTGGCATGCTGGACAAGGACCAGGGGAACATGAATGCCGCCATGGAGCATTTCAAAGTCGCCGCCCAGTCGGAGTCCGGGACGAGCAAGGCAGCATCGTATGAACTGGCGCTGCTGGACTTGCAGAACAACCCTTCACGATATATCGGTTCCAGGGCTGCTGTAGATGACAGAAACCAGGTCTGGGTGCAGTTTGGTAACCTGACACAGGTTCCCATCAGGGACATTGTCTTCACTTATGCCTGGCTGGACAGCCAGGGCCAGACGCAGCAGGGCCGGAAATCGTATGCGGGGCCGCTGGGCGGCGGTCAGCAGGCCCAGTTAAGCCTGGGCTTCAGCCTGGATAACGCCAGCGAACTGGGCCGTCGCGTACGGGTTGAAGTGATCAGCGCCACCGCCGACAAGTAATACGGTTCAGGCCGCGGCCGAACCCACCCGCTTGATGCGTGCGCCCAGACCGCTGAGCTTTTCTTCGATGATCTCGTAGCCCCGGTCGATATGATAGACACGATCAATCAGCGTCTCCCCTTCTGCCACCAGCCCAGCCAATACCAGGCTCGCGGAAGCTCTCAAGTCCGTGGCCATGATCGGCGCACCGTTCAAACGCGGAACGCCCGTGATGATGGCCGTATTTCCCTTAACGCGGATATCTGCACCCAGGCGCTGCAATTCCTGAACGTGCATGAATCGGTTTTCAAAAATGGTCTCGGTCACCACGCCTGTCCCTTCAGCAATGGAGTTCATCGCCATGAATTGGGCCTGCATGTCTGTTGGAAAGCCCGGATAGGGCGCTGTCGTAATGTCCACCGAACGGGGTCTGCGGCCCTGCATGTCCAGTTCGATCCAGTCATCTCCGACCTGAATCTGGGCGCCTGTGTCACTGAGTTTGTTTAATACCGCGTCGAGGTGAGCGGGGCGTGCGCGTGTGCACCTGATGCGCCCACCCGTCATGGCGCCAGCCACCAGGTAAGTCCCGGTTTCAATCCGGTCAGGCAGGACCGAGTACTCCGTCCCGGTCAGGGATTCCACACCCTCTACGGTAATGGTATTGGTTCCGGCACCTTCGATCTGTGCCCCCATTGAAATGAGAAAATCAGCCAGGTCCACCACTTCGGGCTCCTGGGCCGCGTTCTCGATGATGGTCGTACCCCTGGCCAGGGTTGCTGCCATCAGGATGTTTTCCGTACCGGTCACGGTGACGGTATCCATGATGATCCTCGCCCCGGTCAGACGGTCAGCCCGTGCCTCGATGTTCCCGTTGCGTACTTCGACCTGAGCACCCAGCGCCTGCAGGCCTTTCAGATGCAGATCGACAGGACGTGAGCCGATGGCACACCCCCCCGGCAACGAAACCTTGGCGCGCCCGTACCTGGCGACCAGAGGTCCCAGGACCAGGATAGAAGCACGCATGGTTTTCACCAATTCATAGGGTGCTTCGAAATGCGCCATGCTGCGGGGATCGATTTCTATAAGCATGTGGTCATTGATGCTCAGTTCCGCTCCCATCCGCCCCATCAATTCCATGGTGGTGGTCACATCCTGCAAATGCGGGACATTACTGATCCGTGAAGGGCTGTCCCCAAGCAGACTGCCAACGAGAATGGGCAACACGGCATTCTTGGCGCCGGATATCCAGACCTCCCCCTGCAGGGGTATACCCCCGTAAACCTGAATTCGTGTCATATCAGCCGGCTTCTTCCGGAGACTGGGTTTTCAATCCGAGCGCATGAATTTCATTCCCCATGTACTTGCCGAGGGTCGCATAAACAAGGCGGTGCCGCTGCAGAGTCGATTTTCCTGCAAAGGACGGGCATATCACGTGCGCCTCGAAATGGACGCCGTCATCCCCCGTCACGGCCACTGTGGCGCCAGGCAATCCGGCCTGAATCATTTGCTCTATTCGTGTTGTATCCATAGACTATGTTTCCTCATCTCCTGAGATCTTTGACAGTGCCACTTCGGACGCCCGACATCATAATGGAAGCTGCAGCGATACTAAAAGCGATTTACTCAATATGCTGATCTCCATTGCGCAACTCGCAGGAGGATTCATCCTCCTTGTATGGGGCGCCGACCGGCTGGTTGCCGGTGCATCGGCACTTGCACGGAACCTCGGCGTTTCCCCCCTCATTATTGGACTGACCATTGTAGCTTTTGGTACGTCGGCGCCCGAACTTGTCGTATCCGGCGTTGCGGCCTATCGTGGCAATCCGGGGCTTGCCATGGGTAACGCGATCGGATCCAATATCGCCAATATCGGTTTGATCCTGGGCCTGACCGCCGTGGTCTACCCGTTGCGGGTCGAGTCGGAAACCCTTAAACGAGAATACCCTCTGCTGATGCTGATCATGATAACAAGCCTGATCATGGCGGCGGATTTGGTTTATGACCGCACCGAGGGCTGGTTATTGCTTACCGGACTGGTCGCCCTGATTTTGTGGATGGTTCAATTTGGTCTCAGGCGTGGGCCGGAAGATCCGCTGGCTGAAGAGTTCGCGGCCGAGATACCCACTAACATGCCCACAGGCTATGCCGTCCTCTGGTTGGTGGTTGGCCTGATCATACTGCCAATCAGCTCAAAATTCCTGGTCGATGGCGCCATCTTCATCGCGCGCAATCTCGAAGTTTCGGAAGCCGTGATCGGACTGACCATCATGTCTTTCGGAACCAGTCTTCCCGAACTTGCCGCTGCCCTGACCAGCGCGCTGCGCGAAGAAGATGACCTGGCTATCGGCAACGTCATTGGCTCCAACATGTTCAATATCCTGGGTGTGCTGGGAATCGCGGCGGTGATCAATCCCGTCGAGGTCGATTTCCTGATGCTGAAACAGGATTTCCCGGTCATGTTTCTGTTTACCATGCTGCTGTTTTTCATGGCCTACGGCATACAGGGTCCTGGCAGGATCAGCAGGAAATCCGGAATACTCCTGCTGACACTATTCACTTCTTACCAGGTACTGGTCTGGGTCACTGCCTCCCGCGTGGTGCCGGAAGCTGGCGGTTAAGGGTAAACTATCGGAATGAACAAAGAGGCCATCTGCTCCCTGGCCAGGGCGGTCATCGAAACTCAGGCTAACACCGTGTCCAGCCTCCTGGATCGCATCGATGATCAATTCGTCGCTGCCTGCACGACCCTGCTCGATTGCCGCGGACGTGTGGTTGTCATTGGCATGGGCAAATCGGGACACATCGGCAACAAAATAGCCGCAACACTGGCCAGCACGGGCACACCATCATTTTTTGTCCATCCCGCGGAAGCCAGCCATGGCGATCTGGGCATGATCAAGTCCCAGGACGTTTTGCTGGCCTTGTCCAATTCCGGAGAGACGGACGAAGTCAACCATATACTGCCCCTGCTCAAGCGGATCGGCGTCAAGATCATCGCAATGACAGGCAACCCTGAATCGACACTGGCGAGGCATGCGGATGTTCATCTGAACGTAGCCGTTGAGAAAGAGGCATGCCCACTGGGCCTTGCCCCAACGTCAAGCACAACCGCTGCGCTGGTCATGGGAGATGCGTTGGCGATCTCCCTGCTGGAAACCCGCGGATTTACCCGTGAGGATTTCGCCCGTTCACACCCGGCCGGACAACTCGGCAGACGATTGCTGCTTCACATCAGGGACATCATGCACGGCGGCGACGATATTCCCTCGGTTGCGGTCGATGCCTCTATCAGCCAGGCGATTGTTGAAATGACTGCCCGGCGCCTGGGCATGACCGCCGTGCAGAATTCAGATGGCACGGTGGCTGGGGTTTTCACGGATGGAGACTTGCGGCGCACCCTGGATACCGGCATGGACCCCCATACCACCGCCGTCAGTGAAGTCATGACGAAGGGAGGACAGCAAATTTCACCGGATGCACTGGCCATTGAAGCCGTGCGTAAAATGCAGTCACATGCGATCCAGGGTCTGCTGGTGACAAACCAGGCCGGACAGTTGGTGGGAGCCCTTAATTTCCAGGATCTGCTCAAAGCCGGGGTGGTTTGAATGGCGATCATTGATCTATCGAATACCGATCCATTGCTGTTGGAACAAGCGGCCCGAATCCGCATGCTGGTCCTCGATGTTGACGGCGTCCTGACGGATGGCCGTCTTTACTTCGACAACCAGGGAAATGAAATGAAAGCATTTCATACACGCGATGGACTGGGGTTGAAATCGCTTCAGCGCCAGGGCATGACCCTTGCGCTGATCACCGGCCGCAACTCAGAAATCGTGGCGCGCAGGGCTGAGCAACTCGGCATTGAGCATGTATATCAGGGGCGTGATGATAAATTGAACGCTTTCAACGAACTGCTATCTGATACGGGTATGGACGAAAAGAACATCTGCTATGCCGGCGATGACTGGATCGATATTCCCGTGCTGGATCGTGTTGGCCTTGCAGTGACTGTCGCGGATGCAGACGACGTGGTGAAGAACCGCGTGCACTGGGTAACCCGCCGCAAGGGTGGACGCGGCGCCGTGCGCGAGATTTGTGACTTGATTCTGGCGGCACGGGGACTTGACCAGGCAGTGCTGAATGGAATTCTCGATCAGTGATCCAGCGGCGAACGCGACGGGGCATCATTGTGCTGGCCATACTTGCGGCCCTGACCTGGATGCTGTCCCGCGACCATGGCGAAGTCGGTGAGCGCCCGGTCAGCGCACTCGATACCCGCCTCAACTATGCCCTTTATGAATTTAACGGGCGGTTATTGAACGACGCAGGGGCGGTCAATCTTGAAATCCAGTCGCCCGTTCTCAGGAGCAATGCCGATAGTGGTGTGGGCACTGTGGAAAGTCCGGAAATACGCATTCAGCAGGATAACGAACGGTGGTACATTACTGCAGAGTCTGCAATCATCACTGCTGACCGGGAGTACGTGTCATTGATGGGTGATGTTTACCTGACCAGGCGGAATGAACTCACCGGACAATTTCTCGAAATTTCAACCAAGGACGTCATGTTGAATGTCACGCCTCGAACCGCCAGCACCGAATCCAAAGTCCAGATCAGGCAGGAAAACGACTGGCTGGACGCAACAGGCATTAGGCTCAACATGATTTCCAACAGCTTTGAACTACTTAGTGATGTACGGGCACATTATGAAATGCCATAACAGGATAATCCCGCTGACCTGCGCTCTTCTGCTCGTGTTTCCAGGGTCGTTGATGGCTCTGAAGTCAGACCGGCAACAAGCGCTGGAAGTCAATGCAGATGCAACAGATGGCACACTGGGTGATGGCACGGCAACCTTGCAGGGTAACGTCGAAATTCGACAGGGAACGCTGTTGATCACGGCCGATATTGCCACGGTGGAAAAGGTGGACGGGCGTGTGCGCCGATTTGAATTGAATGGAACACCGGTTCACCTGCAGCAGGAAATCGAAGAACAGGGGCTGGTCATGGCCGAAGCGCAAAAGGTCGAATACATCGTAGCGACAGGTATCGTTACGCTGACCGGGGCCGCGGACGTCGTGCATCCGCAATATCACATCAACGGTGAGATTCTCGAATACGATATGAACACGCAACACTTTCAGGGTACCGGCGGTGACAATAATGGCCGCATCCGCATTCGCCTGGCTCCGGAAGTGGTGCCAGGAAACGAAGACGAAAGCGAGGAACCGCCAACCGGAGAACCGTCTCAGGGCGAGTCGGGCTAAGGGTATGCTCAAAGCGATCAACCTTCATAAATCATTCGGTAAACGGGAAGTGGTCAGAGGCGTGACCATGCAAGTCGAGCCAGGTGAAGTCGTGGGTTTGCTGGGCCCCAATGGCGCTGGAAAAACCACCTGTTTTTACATGATTGTCGGCCTGGTTCCGGTGGGGGACGGTCAAATTCTGGTGGATGACGTCGATGTCACCCATCAACCTGTTAATGTCCGGTCGGGACTGGGTGTCGGTTACCTGCCACAGGACGCATCCATATTTCGCAAACTGACCGTCGCCGACAACATCATGGCCATTCTGGAAATCCGGAAAGACATGAAGCTGGCCGACAGAAAAGAAAAGCAACAACAACTGCTGGAAGACCTCGGCATCGCGCATCTTGCGGACCAGAAAGGCATCAGCCTGTCTGGCGGCGAGCGGCGGCGAGCGGAAATCGCCCGTGCACTGGCTGCAGGTCCACGGTTTATTCTGCTGGATGAGCCATTCGCAGGGGTCGACCCGATTTCAGTGATCGAGATTCAGAAAATCGTCGAACACCTCACCGACCTGGATATCGGCGTGCTGATTACCGACCACAACGTGCGGGAAACCCTGGGTATCTGCGACCATGCGTATATCCTGAATGAGGGCCAGGTGCTGGCCGAGGGTAACCCGGAAACCATTATCGCCAATGACGAAGTCAGGCAGGTCTACCTGGGCAAAGATTTCAGTCTTTGATCGCTGATGGCCGACGCTTCCCTTCAACTCAGACTCACACAAAAGCTGGCGCTCGCGCCGCAGCTGCAACAGGCGATCCGCCTGTTGCAGCTCAATCGAATAGAACTTCGCGATTACATCCAGGAAGTACTGGATTCGAACCCCATCCTCGAACGTACCGAAGGCTCTGAATCGGCTGAAGCTGAACCCGCAGCAGAATCCGCCAGTTCGGAACAGCAGGAACAGCAGGACTGGGAAATCGATAACCTGGGAAATGATCAGTGGATGGAGAGCGGGTCATACGAAGGTTACTCCGGCGAGACCCAGATAGCCGATACCAGCACCGACACGCTCCGGGACCACCTGCTGTGGCAAATCAACCTGGCGCATTTTAGCGATGAGGATGCCGCGATTGCCGGTGCAATCGTTTATGGGCTGGACGAAGACGGTTATCTCCACGACAGCATTGAAGATGTTCGCGCAAGCCTGGCGCCTGAGTTGCTGGTAGAAGAGGACGAACTCCTGGCGGTCCTTCATCGCGTGCAGAGACTGGAGCCCGTGGGTGTAGCCACCCGGAACGCTGCCGAGTGCATCAGGGTGCAGCTCTCATCCCTGCCCTCCGATACCGCTGCCAGGGACCTCGCGATGCGCATATCGCGAGATTACCTGGAGCAGGTAGCCAGGCACGACAGGGATGAGCTGCGCAAGCGCACCGGCGCCAGTGACGAGGCAATTGAACAGGCACTGGACCTGATCCAGTCTCTGGAACCGCGACCTGGTGCGCGTTACAACAACCGGCAGGACGAGTACCTGGTGCCCGATGTCTATGCCACTCGCATCGACGATGAGTGGCGCGTCACCCTGAATCCGGAAAACGATCCAGGCCTGAAACTGAACAACTACTACATAGACCTTTTACGTAAATCAGGCGGCAAAGATGCGGACTATCTCCGTGGGCGCCTGCAGGAAGCGCGTTGGCTGATGTCCAGCCTGGAACTGCGCAATCAGACGCTGATGCGGGTTTCCCAGAGTATTATTGAATTCCAGGAAGATTTTCTCGAGCAGGGCGAAATGGCGATGAGGCCCCTGGTGCTCAAGGACGTTTCTGAATCCATTGGTGTCCACGAATCGACTGTTTCACGTGCGACCACGCGAAAATACATGCTGACACCGCGAGGTTTGTTCGAGCTGAAATACTTTTTTTCCAGCCATGTGCGTACTGAAAGGGGAGGCGCGGTCAGTGCGACAGCGGTCAAGGCCCGGTTGCAGCTTCTGCTGGAAAACGAGCCGCCCGGCCGTCCGCTGAGTGACCAGGACCTGTCGGAATTGCTACGCAGCACAGGGATAATCGTCGCCCGCCGCACCGTCGCCAAATACCGGGAAGCCCTGGGAATAGGCTCTTCGGCCGAGCGGCGGAGGCTGTACCGGCGGCTTTCCGGCAATCACTGATTTTCGACCTCTTTCATCATATGACTTACCGCACTAGGCAACATTTCAATTCGAGTATAAGATTAGGATATGGATTGCTTAATCCTTTTCGTTTTGCACAAACGGATGATAAAGGGCCCAAGGGACGGAAACGCCAAACTCACCCCCGCACCCAGCAGGAAGCCACCGGATCGTATGTGGCTGGCCAGGCGGTATGCAGGGCAACACATGGAGACTGACATGCAAATTAACATTACAGGACATCATATCGAAGTTACCCCGGCATTGAGAGCTTATGTCACTGAAAAACTTCAACGGATTTCCAGGCACTTCGATCATGTGATTTCCATTAATGTCATTCTCAAAGTAGAAAACTCCCAGCAGCAACAGGCTGAAGGAACCGTTCACGCAGCAGGCAAGTCATTATTTGCCCAGGACATCGCCGAGGATATGTATGCCGCGATCGATGGCCTGGCAGACAAACTTGACAAGCAGGTGCGGCGCCACAAAGACAAAATTCGTGGCCACCATGCCAGTGCTGCAAAGCGGGCGGCTTCCCTGGGTTAGGAAAAAGATGTTAATCAGTGATCTGCTGAGTCCGGAAAAAATCCATTGCGATGTTCACAGCAGCAGCAAAAAGCGGCTGTTGGAACTGATCAGTGAAGAACTGGCACGAACCAGCGAAAACGTAAGCCAAAGAGAAATCTTTGAAAGCCTATGCGCCCGCGAACGCCTCGGCAGCACCGGGCTGGGAAAAGGTGTGGCCATTCCTCATGGCCGGATTAAAGGCACCGATCATGTCGAAGTGTCCTTCATCCGTTTGAAAAAGCCCTTGCCTTTCGATGCCATTGATGGCGAACCGGTTGACCTGTTGTTCGCGCTGGCTGTCCCGGAATCTTGCGGGGAAACCCACCTGAAGCTGCTGTCCCAGGTTGCTGATATTTTCAGTGATTCCGACCTGCTGAAAGAGTTGCGGGCAGCAGATAACTCCGGAATGCTGCTGAAGCTTCTTTCCCAGGCCAGGCATTGAAGTGCCTGAGCGCTGTAGGCAATACTGTTGGGCGTGATCCACTCGATAACAGCCCGAACGCTATTTACTGATCTGCAGGAAAGACTGGATTTGCATTGGATATCCGGATCGGAAGACGATTCCGGGTACTCGATTTCCCCGGAAGCGCTGACTTCCCGGCCAGCGATGGCAGGATTCCTCAACCTGATCCATCCCAACCATGTGCAGGTACTGGGCCGGGAAGAAGTGGCGTTCCTGCAGGAATTGGAGCAGAAAGAACAATCAGGCACGATCTCGCGAGTACTCAACAGCAAGCCGCTGGCCATTGTGGTGGGTGACGGGCTTGAACCTCCATCCATCATCGTCACCGCCCTTGCCACCAGGCCTACGGCACTGATCCGTTCTGACCTGTCTGCGAGCGAACTGGTCAATTACATCCAGTACTACATCGCCCAGAACCTGGCGCAAAGGCAGACCCTGCATGGGGTGTTCATGGAGGTTTTCACCATCGGCGTTCTGATCACCGGTGACGCAGGCAGTGGAAAAAGCGAACTGGCGCTCGAATTGCTGAATCGGGGTCATCGCCTGATTGCGGATGATGCGCCCGAATTCACTCTGATTTCACCGGAGATTATTGAGGGCACCTGCCCCGAAGCCCTGCAGGACTGCCTGGAAGTCCGCGGACTGGGCGTACTCAATGTCCGGCACATGTTTGGTGACGCCACCGTCAAGCTGAACAAATTTCTCAGGTTGATCATTCACCTGGAAATTCCTGATCCGGTCTCTCAGGCCAACATGGATCGCCTGCGAGGCAATACCAGCACCATGGAAGTGCTGGGTCTCGACATACCGAGAATCACCCTGCCGGTCATGGCAGGCAGAAATCTTTCCGTCATTGCCGAGGCGGCGGTTCGTGACTTCATGCTTAAGATGAAAGGCTACGATGCCGCCTCTGAGTTTCTCGAGCGCCATTCGCGAATTCTCCAGCGGCAAAATCGAAAACTGGGAGACTGACCGTCATGCCTCAAAAACTGATACTGGTGACCGGCCTGTCAGGTGGGGGCAAATCAACGGCTCTCAGGGCCCTTGAAGATCTCGGCTATTACTGCGTCGATAACCTCCCGGCCGCTCTTTTGCCGGAGTTCGCTCAGCAGATCAGATCCAATCCTTCACGCTATTCCATGGTGGCGCTGGGCGTGGATGCCCGCTCCCCGGGAAAAGACCTGGAAGGTATCCCGAAGTGGCTGGAAGAACTTGCCTCCGGTGACCTTGAAAGCCGGCTTCTGTTCCTGACTGCGGATTCGAAATCGATCATCAAGCGCTTCAGCGAAACTCGCCGCAGGCATCCGCTCACCAGGGACAAGGATTCACTGCCACAGGCGATTGCCAAGGAAGCCGAACTGCTCAGTGGCCTGGAAGAACGAGCTGACTGGGTCATCGATACGTCGGATACAAACATTCACCAGCTGAGGCGGCAAGTCTGGAATTACGCAGGCTCGGAAAACGACACGATGACGGTGGTACTGGAATCCTTTGCTTTCAAGCGTGGGGTGCCACAGGACGTGGACTTCATATTTGACGCACGTATTCTCCCCAATCCCTTCTGGGTGGAAGACCTGCGAGAACTGAACGGGCGTGATACAGCCGTCCGCAAATGGCTCGAACAGAACCAGTCCGTCATCGGCATGCAAACCGACATCCTCACTTTTCTCAGGAACTGGTTGCCCGAGTTCCAGGATAGCCAGCGAAGCTACGTTACGGTTGGGATTGGCTGTACAGGGGGCAGGCATCGTTCGGTCTACCTGGTGGACCGACTCGCTCGCGGACTGGGGACGGATTATGGAAAAGTACTGATCCATCACAGGGAGCTGCAGGCATGACTGTGGGCATTGTCATCGTGACGCACGGCGACACCGGGGAATCCTTGTTGCAGGAGGCTGAATTCGTTCTGGGGCAGTCACTGAAGGATATTCCCGTTTTTTCGTTCAACCAGGCCGGAGAACAGTTCAGCGGCAACCAGAAAATCCAGACATCGATACAACAGGTCGATACCGGCGATGGCATCCTGGTTTTAACGGACCTGATCGGCTCAAGCCCCGCCAACCTGGTGAGCCAGGTGCTGGATGACCATCATGCGGTAATGGTGACGGGAATCAACCTGGGAATGCTCATCCGGGTCTTCAATTACCGCACTGAAAGCCTGGAGTTACTCGCTCAAAAAGCGGTCCAGGGCGGAATAAATGCCGTGAAGCTGGTTCAGAAATGATTTCCAGAACCGTCACCATTGTCAACAAGCTTGGGCTTCACGCCCGGGCAGCAACCCGGCTGGTGAACTGCAGTTCACAGTTCGAATCTAAAATCATGATCCGGAAGGGAACCCGGACAATCAATGGAAAATCGATCATGGGCGTGCTGACACTGGCGGCATCTCCGGGCACCGAACTGGTCATCGAGTCGAACGGCGAAGACGAAGAACAGGCCCTTGAGTCGATAGCCCGGCTGATAAACAACCGGTTTGGAGAGAACGAATGAGCCTGACGCTGAAGGGACATGCTGTTGCACCCGGAGTTGCCATCGGGCGTGTCCACCTGGCCGAACGTAATGAGCTGGAAATCGGCGAATACCGCATCACTGAGAGCGATGTCGAAAACGAGATTCAGCGCTACCGCAACGCGGTGGATGCCGCCCGGATCCAGCTCAATGAACTGGCAGAACGGATTCACCCGACCGTGGCAGTGCCTGCAGTCGAAATCATCCAGTCACATGTATTGATGCTGGGCGACTCCAAGATCCGTAAAAGTACTGAGATACATATTCGACAAGAGCTCTGCAACGCCGAGTGGGCACTGCAGTCTCAATTGGAGCAGGTGCTCTCCGAGTTCCGTAGCATGGATGACGAATACATCCGAACCCGCGGTGAAGATGTAACCCAGGTCGTTCGCCTGATCCAGAGCAAGCTCAGTGCCGAAAGCGCGAGCAAGCCATTCGAAAACATTCCGGACCGCCTCGCCGATACGCTGGTTGTGGCCGAGGAACTGACTCCAGGAGAACTGGCCCTGCTGCACGAACGTGGTGTGGCCGGAATCATCACAGAGCATGGCGGCCCCCACAGCCACACAGCCATCCTGGCGAGCAGCCTGGGGATACCTGCCGTCCTGGGTATCCGCAATGCGCGTAAGCTATTGAAAGAAGGCACCACCCTGGTCCTTGACGGCGGCCTCGGCGCAGTTTTTGCCGAGCCGGATGCCGCAACACTGCAGCGCTACCGGGAAATTCAATGCGAAGCAGAGCGATTCAGGCAATCACTGGTTGCGTTGCGAGACCAGCCTGCGATTTCCCTCGATGGTGTTGAGATCAGCCTGCAGGCAAATGCAGAACGGCCAGCTGAGCTGATGCAATCCGTTGAAATGGGTGCACACGGTATTGGCCTGTACCGGACAGAGTTCCTGTACTTGCAAGGTAAACCTCCGGACGAAGACTCTCAACTGGAAGAATACGTCGCGGCGATCAAGATGATGTCGGGGCAAGCGTTGACCATTCGCACTCTTGACCTGGGGGCCGATAAATCCACCGGGGAGCTGGATTTTTCCCAGTTGAGACGTTCTACCAACCCGGCGCTTGGCTTACGAGCTATTCGTCTTTGTCTGAGCGACACCGTATTGTTCAAAACACAGCTAAGTGCCATCCTGCGAGCCAGCGTAGCGGGGCCGGTGCGGTGCCTGATCCCCATGGTGACCAGTGTCCGCGAAATTCAGCTCGTGAAGGAGCTGCTGGAAGAAGCCAAACAGGATCTGGACAAGCGCAACGAACCCTATGACCCAACCATGCCATTGGGCGCAATGATCGAAGTACCCGCCGCCGCACTGTCACTGGGTGACCTGGGCCGATACGTGGATTTCGTCTCCATCGGCACCAATGACCTTTTGCAGTACACCCTTGCAGCCGATCGGGGCGACGAACAGGTCGCTCATTTATACGACTTGCAGCACCCGGGTGTTGTCCGGCTGATCAAGCATGTGCTCAAGATATCAAAAAAACTGGAAATTCCAGCTTCCGTTTGTGGCGAAGTGGCGGGTGAAAAACAATACACACGACTGTTGCTGGCGCTCGGGCTGAAAGAGTTCAGCATGCATCCCGCAAGGCTGCTGGAAGTGAAGCAGGTGATCAGGCAAACGCATGTCGCAGCCGCCAGGGAAGCGATTAATCTCTGGCTGGACGATCCCGGCGGTCATGACGATTCAACGCTGCTGCAACTGCTGGACGCATCACAGACCAACCCATAAGTCCGCCGTTTCCCTTATAATGCTTGCGGTTCCTTGGAACCCAATTCACAGTCTCTCGGGGAGCATCTCATGGCGGAACAGTTGCACGAAGAAAAAACCGCTCGCCACTTAGACCACCTGTCTGAAGCGCTCGACTCCGGCAAGCAGCACAGGGTTCGACAGTTGCTGGGGAACTTGTCAGCCTCCGAAATCGGCGACCTGCTGGAATCTTTACCTATTGCCAAACGCATGGCGGTTTGGGAAATGGCAGATCCGGAACTCGAAGGCGATGTGCTGGTAGAGGTTAACGACGAGGTCCGTGCCAGTCTGATCCGCGATATGCCGCCGGAAGACCTGGTCGCCGCCGTTGATGACCTCGATCTCGATGACCTGGCCGACATCCTCAATGACCTGCCTGAAGAAGTCACCAGCGAGGTGCTGCGCAGCCTCGACCGGCAGGACCGGGAACGGCTGGCCCGGGTACTGTCCTACCCGGAAGATTCTGCCGGTGGCCTGATGGACCCGGATGTCCTGACCATTCGTCCGGACGTCACACTTGACGTCGTCCTTCGCTACCTGCGGGTGCGGGGAGAGTTACCCGAGGTTTTCGACTTGCTGTTCGTGATCGACCGGCATGGACGCTACCTGGGCAGTCTGAAATTATCCGACCTGCTGACCCGTGACCCCGGCCGGATGGTGCAAGAACTGATGGATACGTCCGCAACCACGATTCCAGTCGACATGCCCGCCAACCAGGTAGCGATGGAATTCGAACATCACGACCTCGTCACCGCGCCGGTCATTGACTCGGAGCAGCACCTGCTGGGGTGGATCGCGGTGGACGATGTGGTTGACGTCATCAGGGAAGAAGCCGAACACGCCGTCATGACCATGGCCGGCCTCGACGAGGAAGACGATATGTTCGCGCCGATCGTACAATCGGCCCGCCGGCGCTGGGTCTGGCTGGGAGTGAATCTGATTACCACCTTAATGGCGGCATTTGTTCTGTACGCATTCGAACCGACGCTGGACCAGATCGTAGCGACGGCTGTGCTTTTCCCTATCGTGATGAGCATGGGCGGAATCGCCGGTACTCAAACCCTCACCCTGATGGTTCGCGGCATGGCCACGGGCCAGGTCAGCGCCGCCAACACGCCGGCGCTGTTACGTAAGGAACTCGCGGTCGGATTGCTCAATGGCGTTGTATTTTCGATCGTCATCGCCTTGATTGCGATGTTCTGGTACAACGATGTGCCACTGGGACTGGTCATGGCGGCAGCCATCCTCCTCAACCTGGTTGCGGGCGCCCTGGCGGGCGCGCTTGTTCCCGTCGTTCTGAAACGCATGTCCATTGATCCCGCATTGGCTGGCGGCGTTGTGCTCACAACGGTAACCGATGTTATCGGCATCCTGGCATTTGTTGGCCTGGCAACCTTTGTGCTACTGGGCCGTTAGGAAGCAGCCCACAGTATGAACGTTCTGCTGATCACCCAGGAACCGCCGCTACTGAACGATGCAATCGTCAGTGGAAACGCGGTCCGCACGCTACAGATCAAGTCCGCACTGGAAAGCGCAGGCCACCGGGTAGAGCAGGTTTGGCGGGCAGCCCCTGGCTCCGGCCAGGCGACTGACCGCGGGTCCACATTTCGTAATCACGATGAACTGCAGGGTATGCTGCTGAAAAAGGCGCCCGGCGCCCTGATCGTAACCTACTGGGAATTGCTCGGCCTGTTGCCTCATGAACTCAGCATTCCGGTCATTCTCGATTACGTAGCGCCCCGTGCCCTGGAGGAGCTTTTTGAATCACCCGAAACCGTCAGGGCCAGCCTCCGGCGATTGAAAAACAATCTTCGGCGGTGCGACCTGGTTCTGACCGGCAATGAGCTCCAGCGTCACCTGTTGATCAATACCCTGATCGAGTCCGGCTTCGATCTGCGCCAGGGCGATCCGGTCCGGGTCGTTCCACTCGGAGCTGAACCGGCGGTTGCGCCCGAGTCAAGCCCGGCCGGAGGCGGCTGGCTGTTTGTCAGCGGCGGTGTCTCCTGGCCGTGGCGGGACGGTGGCTCCTACCAGGCGCGAATAGAAGAATTTGCACAATCTCACAACGAGCTTGTCCAGTGGGTTCACTTTGCAGGTGACTATCGTTGGCGCGTTTCCACGCCCAATGAACCAGCAGGTGCGAAGGAAGAAAACCACGGGGCTGTTGACTTCAAACCGCTGACGTCTTACCGCGAGTTCAGCCGGTTCCTGACCGGAAAGGCGCACGTGGGTGTGGAACTGGCTCAATGGAACATCGAACGGGAATTCAGCCAGTCGTTTCGTTCACTGGAGTTCCTTCGTCACGGTCTGCCTTTGCTTTGCAATCGTTATTTACCGCTGGCCAAACTGGTTGAGCAGTATGATGCCGGCTGGCTCGCTGATAGTCCGGACTCACTGCCGTCGTTGCTGGAACGCATCATTTCCAGGCCGGATGAATGGCAGAACAAATCCCGCAACGCTCGAAGACTGGTCGCTGAAGCGCTGCAACCGGTTCATTCTGTGGCTCCTTTACTCGAATGGCTCGACTCGCCCGCCAAGGCTTCAAGACTCGATCCGGAAATCATCAACAGGGAAGAAGCGCCCGTACTCGGCGTACCTCCCCTGGCAAAGAGACTCAAACGCCAGGCACGACTGGCCAGGACAGTCGCTTTGCGTCGCGCGCTCCGCCCCGAAAAGGGCACCGGTGTGGTCTTCGTTACCCGTGGTGACCTTTTTCCGCCCGACCACGGCGCTGCAGTCAGAACCGTTGAGAGCGCCAGGGCGATCGCCTCGCGTGGCGTCAGTGTAGGTATCGTCACGGATAATCGCAGCCACTGGTTCGAGGTGACGGGTGCAGGCATTACGCCCAGGAAATATCCGTTCTGGTCCAGGCTGCTCAACCTGCCCGGACCGCTGACCAAGTTGCTGCACTTTTCCAAGGACATGCCCTATAGCAACAGTTTTCTCTATCTGCCGTTAACAGATGGTTCCTTTTTCTGGCGTGTCCTGCTGGCAGCACGGGCGGTCAGGGCCGGCACATTGCAGGCTGAATTTCCTGCCTATGCCCTGCCGTGCTTCAAGGCCCGGGAAGTCCTGGAATGCCCCGTTGTGCTGGTTGAGCATAATGTCGAGTATGATCGATTAAAAGCCCAGGTCCCGGAGTTATCACCTTCGCAATATAACAATCTCAAAGCCATTGAGATTGATCTCTGTAACCGTGCTGACGCCGTGGTTTGCGTGTCCGGAAACGATCGCCAGAAACTCGCGGAAGATGGCGTTCACCCGGACCTTCTGCACACCGTGCCGCATGGCGTAGACCTGGCGCAATTTGACTCTGCGACCATCGAAGACGCACGGCATCGCTATAACATACCGCCGGAATGTCCGTTGCTTGTGTACCACGGAACCTACTCCTATCCGCCCAACCGCGAAGCATTGCAGATTTTCGCGGACATTCTGTTGCCCGGACTCGAAGCGAGCGGACTGGATTGCCACCTTCTGGCGGTAGGCAAGGAACCGCCCGCTTCTTCACCACACTCCCGGATTCACATCACCGGCAGCGTTGAATCACTTGCACCCTGGCTGAAAGCTGCCGACTTTTCTGTGGTTCCGCTGGTCCACGGCGGTGGCACAAGAATGAAAATCATCGATTGTTTCGCGGCAAAACTGCCCGTGATCAGCACCAGTAAGGGAATTGAAGGCATTCCTGTGGTCCCTGGAAAGCAGGCCCTGGTTCTTGACGACTGGGATGAGATCATCGCGGCCATCCTGGATCTGTGGAAGCACCCGGAAAAGGCAGCCAGGCTCGCAGCAGAAGGTCGGGCAATGGCCGATCAACTGGACTGGGACGCTGCGGCCGGGCGATACCTGGCCCTGTACTCAGCGTTGGGGTGACGTTTGAGGCTGGGGTTTCGAAGCCACGTCGTTTCTGACATAGCACGGCTGTGCTTCACTGGGCGGCAGAGGATCATGATCCTTCAGCCAGTCCAGTGCCAGTGTGCAAATGCTCTCAGCCCGGGGCCAGAGTGAAGGCTGGCAGGACTCTGCCCGCTCAGCCAGCGAGCTCAATGCCTCAAAACGCTCAAAACCGTTACCGGCTGCTACGAACGGTTCATCTCCTGCGACGAGCACCTGCCCTGCACTGCAGACCCGTTCCTGTCCTGCGAGGTGAACGACACCAGCGCTGACGGTGAAATGGGCGGTGTAAACTTCCTGCATGCGCGCATCCATCGCCACACAGATCCGCGATGACTGGCCCGCGCCGGCCTCCAGCGCCTGTTGTGCGACAGCCGCCAGCGAAGAAATGGGAATGACTGGCAGCGCCGATGCCCAGGCCAGTCCCTGGACGACCCCGATGCCAATCCGGAGACTGGTAAAACTACCCGGCCCACGGCCGAAAGCAATCGCGTCGAGGTCACGCAATTCCAGCTGCGCTTCTTCGAGCAAACCACTCACGGCAGGCAGCAACAATTCCGCATGTCTCATGGGTGCATGCCTGTAAAACGACAACGACTGTCCATTCACGGTCAGGGCGACCGAACACACCTCCGAAGAGGTCTCAATCGCCAGTAATCTATTCATCGAGAAACTCCTCTACTTCAGCCCGTTCTTCCACTTGTTTCATCGGTGGCAGGCTTTCAAGAAAAACCCGCCCATAGGATTTTGTCCTGATTCTTGGATCGCACACAACCAAAGCGCCACGATCATTCACGTCCCTGATCAGGCGCCCGGCGCCCTGCTTGAGCGAAATAACCGCCTGGGGCAGGTACAGCTGGGTAAACGGATTGCCACCCGACCGTCTCAATGCGTTGCTGCGCGCCTCCATAACGGGATCATCCGGCGCTGCGAACGGCAACTTGTCTATAACGACCAGCGACAGCGCTTCGCCAATGACATCTACCCCCTCCCAGAAACTGGCTGAGCCCAACAACACTCCCTCGCCCGACTCCCTGAATTTTTCCAGCAGAAGGCTGCGCGGCTGAGTCCCCTGAACGAAGAGGGGAAATTCAATCTCACCCGCCAGCAGTTCGGCGGCTCTTTTCAGTGATCGGTGCGAAGTAAACAACAGGAATGCCCGGCCGTGACTTGCTTTCAGCAAGGGCACTACCTGCTGCAGTAAGGCGGGTACGAATTCCGGATCGCGTGGTTCGGGAACCTTGTCAGGCAGCCACATCAGCGCATTTTTTTGATAATCGAACGGTGAGTCCAACTGCAAAGTTTTCGCATCATCGAGGCCCATCAGGTCCGTGAAATGACGAAAGTCCCCTTTGACAGCCAGCGTGGCCGAAGTAAAAACCCAGGCAGCATCAGCCATCGCCCTGAAATCGTTGAACACCCCGGCTACTTCGAGCGGCGTAATGTGCAGTGCAAAACCCCGCCCTCTGCGCTCAAACCAGCGGACTTCGTCCCCGGTCTGCCCGGCGTCGAAACGATCCAGCCGCGCCTGCAATTCAGCGAGTCGCTCGATGCAACCGTCCAGGCCCCTGGCACTGCCCGCTAACTTTTCGCCGGATGAAGCCAGTGAATGAATCGATTGATCGAGCGCCTGTAACGCCCCACGGGCCGCTGCGTTATTGACCAGCTCATCCCAGGAGCCACGCTCAGGCATATTCTCGGCGATCACCAGCTGGATTTCCCTGAGTTTCTGCAAGCAATCTGCAACCGGTTCCCGAAGAATTCCCATCGCGCCGCTGGCTCCTGCGGACTCGGCCAAAAAGTCCCGGCACAAATCCTGAACCTGGCGCGCCGTTATGGAAACACTGAAGAACCGGGTCGCGGTCTCCGGCGCCTGGTGTGCCTCGTCGATGATGAATGCGGCCGCACCCGGCAGGACTTCACCGAATCCGCTCTGCTTGATGGCCATGTCGGCAAACAGCAGATGGTGATTGACCACGACGATATCCGCGTCCTGTGCTTCCTTTCGGGCCCTGGCGACGAAACAGTCGTCAAATTGAGGGCAGTCACCCCCAAGGCAATTGTCGGCTGTAGACGTTACGAACGGCATCAGGCCGCTTTCTTCGGTGATGACGTTGGCAATGGAAAGGTCTCCGTCCACCGTCCTGGCGGACCAGTCCTGGACGACTTCCAGCTCGAGCACAGCCTCCCGGCTTGGCAGTCTGCCTTCGGTCCGTGCGATCGTCATCCGGTGAAGACAAAGATAATTCGACCTTCCTTTGAGCAGTGCCGGCTTGATCGACAGGCCGAGAGCTTCTTTGACCAGCGGAAGGTCCCTGAAAAAAAGCTGGTCTTGTAATGTCTTTGTGCCGGTGGAAATGATCACGCGTTCTCCACTCAGCATGGCCGGTACCAGGTAAGCGAGCGTTTTACCGATGCCTGTACCTGCTTCCACGACCAATGCACCGGCGCAGGCAATCGTATTCTCAACGGCCTCGGCCATCTGGATTTGAGCTTCCCTGGGCGCGAATCCGCTCAGGAACCCGGAAATTGGCCCGTCCGCATCGAGTAAGGCGGCGCTTCGGCCCTGCACATCATTCACGTGGCCTTCAAAGCCCCCTTGGCTTGGTGTTCATGCAAACAGTAGCTTTTTTTTCAGCTTCAGCCGACCCGGAAGAATCTCCGAGATACTCTTTGCTGACGCTGATAGTGCGCCAGTTCCGGCTGCAAATTTCTCCCACCCTGGGACCTATGTCATACGACCTGCTGGCAAAATTCAGCGCCTGCTCGTAATCCTGCATCTGCAATTGAACCTCCGCCATGCTTTGCAGGATTTCCGGATCACGCGGTTGAATCCTGAGCGCGCGCTCCAGGTAACTGGCAGCCTGGCCGAAGTCTCCGGTCTGCTCGGCGGCGCTCGCATCAGCGAGTAACTCTTTCACAGCTGGATTCTGCAAAGGAAACACCTGGACGCCATCACTGTCCTGCCGCGCCGGTTCACGGACCCTGGCTTCTACCTCGGGTTCCTGTGGCCCCGAGGGGCCCGGCGCCGTAGACGCACATGCGCTTAAAAGAAAGACAACGACCAACGCCAGGAGCAGGTTTGGGCAGTGCATCAGGTTATTGCTTTTTCTTACCAAGGAGCTTCCTCCAAAAGGATTCTTCATCATCTTTCCGCGCCGACATGCACGCCGTCGACTGCGTAGGCCCCGACCCGTCCACGAAAGGGATCTGCACGGCGCCATCGCAGTCCTCCAGTGTCAGCAAGCCGCTGTTCTGGTCGACCCATAACCAGTAAGCACCATCGGGCATTCTCAGGTCCACTGATTCAATGGGTAACTGTCTGAACAAACCCGCCCACAAACGCATAGCTGCGTTACTGCCGGTGACGCCGGCAGGCCGGTTATCGTCTTCCCCCACCCAACTGACCGCGACCTGGTCACGAGTATATCCGACAAACCAGCTGTCACGACGATCGTTTGTGGTTCCGGTCTTCCCCGCAACGGTTCCAGGTTTATCCAGAAGTCCCGGCAACGCCTTTGCCGTACCCTGCTCAACCACCTGCGTCAAAGCGTAGTTAAGTACCGCGATGGCTTCGCGGTTCGGCTGCGGCACCATGCGAAGCGGGTAGCGGACCAGTTCATTACCTTCAGCCGTCTGCACGGCAATCAGGGATCTGAGTGGAACGCTGAATCCACCGGCTGCAATGGACTGATAGATTTGTGTTACTTCCAAAGGGGTCAATTCTACAGCGCCCAGGAAAATAGACGGAACCGGTTCGACATCAGCCCGCACTCCCATCTGTTCGATCCGGCTGACCAGGTGCTTGACCCCGATATTCATACCCAGTCTCACGGTCGCCTGGTTATAAGACCGGGTCAAGGCTTCCAGAAGGGTGACTTCTCCATGAGACTTGTTGTCATAATTGGACGGTGACCAGGCTGAACCGTCCGATTGCCTGAGGCTGAGTGGCTCGTCTTCTATCCGGGTGACCAGGCTATAGTCCTGCTTATGCTCCAGAGCCAGCAGGTAAACCAGCGGTTTAATGACAGAGCCGATCTGGCGCCTGGCATGAATCGCCCGGTTGAACCCGGCCCGGTCAGGGTTTCGGTCTCCCACCAACCCCTGGACCTCGCCCGTCGAAACATCCGCGATAACCATGGCGGCCTGCAAAGTGGGTGAAAGTCCTCGCTTCTCAAGCTGATTCAGGCCCTCAGTCACTGCAGCCTGGGCTTTCTCCTGTACCGAAGGCGCCAGCGTTGTAAAAATCCTCAGGCCCTCGGTTTTCAGATCGTCTTCCTGGTAAACCTGCGCCAGTTGCCTCCTGACCAGGTCAACGAAGGCGTGATACCGGGTGCCGCGCGTACGCGGCTTTTCAGTGACGCCCAATGGCAGCGCAGCCTGCTTGCGGGCCTCTGCTTCAGTTAACAGTCCCGTTTCGGCAAAGGACGCCAGGACCTGATTTCGCCGCCCCCGTGCACGCTCAGGATGACGCCTGGGATTATAATACGAAGCGCCTTTGACCAGCCCGACCAGAAGTGCAATCTGGTTGGGCTCCAGGCGGTCCAGCGGCTGATCGAAATAAAACAGGCTGGCTTGCCCGAAACCATGCACGGCATAAGCGCCCTGCTGACCGAGGAAGACCTCGTTAAGATAGGCTTCGAGAATTTCTGGCTTGCCGTAATGAGCTTCCAGCAACAAGGCCATGATGGCTTCGTTGAATTTCCGTGCCATCGTCCGGTCATGAGTGAGGAAATAGTTCTTGACCAGTTGCTGAGTCAACGTGCTGCCACCCTGCACTGCTTTGCCCGCCTTGAGATTGGCCAAAGCGGCACGCAGTATGCCACGCAGGTCCACACCCGGATGGTGTTTGAAATTGCGGTCTTCCACCGATTGCAGACCCGTCACCAGCAGCGGCGGAGCCTGCCCAATACGGATCAGTGTGCGGTCTTCCTTCTGCAGCGGGTAAATCGCGGCAATTTCTGCCGGCTCGAGACGAATCAGGTCCAGCGACTGTCCACCCGGGAGACCGGACACTGCGGCGACTTTGCCCCCGGCAAGCCGCACACGGAACAGGCGAGCATCCTCAAAACCGTCGTGAAAACCGAAAGAACGGCGATTGATGTCCACGCTATTGCCGGAAACCCGGTACAGACCTGGCCTTGAAGCCTGGCTGGCCGCGCGGTAACCGGCAGACTTCAGCTCCAGCTCGAGATCAGCCCGTGACAGTGGCGCCCCCTGGTAGATTGCCAGGGCACGGGCATAGACATGACTGGGCAAATCCCATTTGCGGCCTTCAAACTCCGTGGTGACCTGGTAGTTCAAATAAACCACCCACGGCAGCATCAGGCCGAGAAAAACCCCTGTCAATAACAGACCCAGACGCCAGATTTTGCCAAACCATCTGCGCTGTTTGGGTGAGTTTGTTTTCTTCCGCCTGGCCGTAGTCTTCTTTTTGCGTTTACTCATCTACGCATCTGCCTCATTGCCGGGTGACATCACACGGACCTTTGACCATAATGGGTGGATTTCGTGCCGAAAGCACCTCCATGACCACGACTTTAACAGACCTTCGAAACGACCCCAATTCCCTGGGGGCACTATTAGATGAACACCGGCGGGAAAGTCCCGGTGAGCCTCTGCTCATCCCGTGCAATGAACTGGCAGTTACACCCACTGTGGAAGCGGCTTTATTTGCCTTGTTAAACGACATTCCGGAAGACGTTTCCGGCCCTGTCGCGCTCAGTGTCATGTGTAACACCACATCAGCGCTGAACCCCTTTTCCGGACTCTGCAGCCATTGGCAGGATCCACCCAACACGGAACTGCTGGAAAACCTGGTTGCACTGCTGGGCCCAGGTGACCTGGTGCGCTGGTCTGCATGGCCCGAGCACCTGATCCTGCTGTCAACCGAGGCCATTGAAGTCCTTGCGAAAGCCGGTTGCAACACGGGCAACGCCATCGAGTACCTGGACCAGTCAAACGGGGCTTTGCTGATTTCAGACAGTATTTTTCTGCACGACCCCAACGCAACTTTATTTGAAGAACCGCCGCTTGATCCGCACGAGGAACGAAAACCTTCTGCCTGGGGTGGTTTGAGAGAAAAACTCGATCGCTGGATGGGTCTGGAAGACCCGGAGAATCAGCCCGGCTGGTCAAGCCGGCTTGCCGCCTGCCGCCATGCCCGCACGCCCGTCACGCTGCACGTGACGCACAGCTGGGGTGGCGGCGTCGAACAATGGGTCGATTCGTTTATCGAGGCTGACTCCGCCGGCGTGAACCTGCAACTGCGTTCGGAGGGCCCGCAATCCGGAGAAGGTTACGGCCAGAAGTTTTCCCTGTATCTCGCCACTCAGAAAAAAGCGCCGGTCGCTCAGTGGTGGTTGCAGCCGGCTATTCATTCGACCGCCAGCGTGCACACCCAGTACCGCAGAATGCTGCATGAAATTGCCGATCGATACGGCATCGGCCGGGTCATCGTCTCTTCACTGGTCGGGCATGGCCTGGATGCCCTGGCGACCGGTTTGCCCACTATCCAGGTATTGCACGATTTTTATCCTCTCTGGCCGTTGCTCGGTATTCATCCCGGGCCTTACCTCGGCGATGGCCCGGAAACAGCACTAGCCAGCGCACTGAAAGAACACAAGCTGTTGCCGGGCTTCCGGGACCGCGACACGAACAGCTGGAAACAGCTGGGGCAGAAATGGCGGCAAACCGTTGCTGCGCGGCAGGTTCAGGTGGCTGCACCCAGCCAGTCCGTCGTGCAGATGATTCGATCAATGGACCCCGGCTGGTCCGATATCGAAATCAAATTGATTCCTCACGGTCTGCCCGAATTGCCCGGCAGCGCCGATGTGCTGCCCAGGGAAAGAAACGATGGCCGTCTCAGATTGGTCATCCCGGGCCGGATCCAGCAAGGCAAGGGCAAGCAGCTCCTATTGGATGCACTCCCCGAGCTGACTCAATTCGCGCAAGTATACTTACTGGGCGCCGGCAAAGAAGGCGAAGCTTTTTTCGGAAAGTCCGGCGTCAACGTGATTTTGCAATACCCCCGTGAAAAACTGCGAGACCTGCTGGTTTCGATCGGCCCTCACGTCGCCGGCTTACTTTCCATCGTACCGGAAACATTCAGCTACACCCTTTCCGAGATGCAGGAACTGAATATCCCGGTCGTTGCGACACGCCTGGGCAGCTTCGAAGAACGGATCAGTGACGGCGAAACCGGCTGGCTGATTGAACCCGAGGCGAAAGCGCTGGTGAACCGCCTGCGTGAACTCGCGGCGGATCCGGCTCGTATTGACGCGGTCCGGGACCATCTCTCATCACTGGCCCAGGCCAGTTCGCAAGATATGGTGCTGAAGTACAACAGCCTCTGCCAGGTATCGCCCGGAAACCAGAATATCGCCCATCTGCAGGACCTGGAAGATTTTCAGGCCGCAACCCGTTTGTTCGAGGCGACCCAGCTGGCCCATCTGAACTCGGCGCTGGCAAAACAGGCGGTCGAACTGCAGTCAGAGGTTGAAAAAAGAAGCGACTGGGCCGAGGACCGCGAAAGGGCCCTTCAATCAGAAATCAAGCGCCGTAAGCGCTGGGTAAACGACCTGGAGTGCCGGCTGCAGGAAACTGACCGTCGGTTTCAGGAAGCTGAAGGCCGGTTTCAGGAAACCAGGGTTATGCTCGAACATGAGCAACAGGCGCATCGCCAGACGAACCTGCAACTCGAGAATCTCTCTGCCGTCCACGAATGGGTGCTGTCTACCACCTCCTGGCGCCTGACCAGGCCTTTTCGCGTACTTGGCAGAGTTTTTGAGAATTTCCGCAAAGCCAGGGCATGGAATCCCATGCGATGGCCGCTGCTGATATCCCAGGCCGTTCGCACACTGAGCACCGATGGGCTCAGGGGCGCGCTGGAGCGGTCACAGGCCACGCGACAAAAACACCAGCCGGCCGAGAGCCTGGAGCATGATTCGCTGGAAATCATTGGCGACCCCCAGCCTCCATCGGAATTCGCAGTCGAGGAACGACCGGACGTTTCCATCGTCATTCCTGTCTACAACAAATGGGTTTACACGGCAGCTTGCCTGCGCTCCCTGGTGGAAACCCGCTGCCAGGCGTCGTTTGAAGTCATTGTTGTAGATGACCATTCCAGTGATGAAACCCCTGACCGCATGAGGGGGGTTAAGGGCGCAATTTACCTGCGTAACGAAGAAAACGTGGGCTTTGTTGGCAGTTGCAATCGAGGCGCCGGGGCGGCCCGTGGACAGTACATTGTCATGCTCAATAACGACACCCAGGTACTCGATGGCTGGCTGGATGCGCTGCTCGATACATTCAGACTTCACCCCGATACGGGTATTGCAGGGGCGAAACTTGTGTACCCCGACGGCAGGCTCCAGGAGTCGGGCGGGCTGATTTTCAATGACGGGTCAGGTTGGAATTACGGTAAGGGCGACCACGCTGAACACCCGGATTACCAGTACGTGCGGGAAACAGACTATTGCTCAGGCGCCTGCATCATGCTCGAAACCGCACTTTTCAGGCAACTGGAAGGCTTTGACACGCTGTACGAACCCGCCTATTACGAAGACACGGATCTGTCATTCAGGGTAAGGGCACTGGGCCTGAAAGTCCGGGTTCAGCCACAAGCTGTTATCGTCCACCACGAAGGCGTCACTTCGGGAACCGACCTGACCCAGGGCGCCAAGCAATACCAGGTCGAAAACCGGGAAAAGTTTCTCGAACGCTGGAATGAGGAATTGAAAGGCTACCCATCACCTGTCAGTGACCCGGATAACAGAACAGAGATTCGCAGGGCCCGTGACCATCGTCTGAAAGGGCACATTCTCGTGATCGACGCTTACACACCCGAACCGGATCAGGATTCAGGAAGTGTGCGGCTTTGCTACCTGATGAATTGCCTGGCAGACCTGGGATATGGTGTGACTTTTATGGCGGATAATCGGGCGCAAGCGGGTAGCTATACGAAGGCATTGCAGCAGGCAGGCATTCAGGTCTTTTACTCGCCCTGGGCAGACTCGCTGCAACAGTTTTTCTCAGAACGCGGCGCCGATTTCGACTTCATCATGATCTCCCGCCATTACATCGCGGCCAACTATATTTCACTGATGCGGCGACATTGCCCCGGCGCAAAGTTCATTTTCGATACCGTCGATCTGCATTATCTAAGGGAAGAAAGAATGGCTGAGCTGGAAGACAGCCTGCCGTTGAAGCGTTCAGCCGCACAAACGCGCCGCTCCGAGTTGGCGGTCATCGAAGCGGCAGATGCGACCCTCGTGGTCAGTCCCGTGGAAAAAACGGTATTAGCGGAGGCGGCGCCCGACGCCAGGGTACATGTCATATCCAATGTGCATGAGGTGACCGGAAGTCAGCGAAGCTTCGCGGACCGCAAGGACATCTTCTTTGTCGGAGGCTACCAGCATCCGCCCAACATCGACGCGGCGCAATGGTTTGTCGGCGAAATCTGGCCACTGGTGCACAAGGAACTGCCGGAAATGGAGTTTCACCTGATTGGCAGCAAAGCCCCGGAAAAGGTCCGTGCGCTCGATGGCAATGGGGTACGTTTTCATGGGTTCGTCAAAACCCTGGAGCCCTGGCTGGACGGTTGTCGCCTTGCAGTCGCCCCTCTGCGTTACGGGGCAGGCATCAAGGGAAAAGTCAACATGAGCATGGCCCGGGGTCAGCCGGTCGTTGCCACCCCGATGGCTGTAGAGGGCATGTTCGCGAAATCCGGCAGCGATATACTGGTCGCTGAAACGGCAGAAGATTTTGCAGCAGAAATCATACGGCTGTACCAGGACGAAGTGTTGTGGAATCGTGTATCGGAAGCAGGCCTTGAAAACGTGCGCCAGTATTTTTCTGTCGAAACGGCCGCATTGGGATTGAAGCAGTTACTCGGGTCATTGAAATAGGATTTCCCGGATAGCCGTTTTCAGTTACCTTGCCGCAGTCTCCTGGCTTCGATGACGTTGGAGACGTTACCCAGGCGGCTTAGCAGGTCGCTGAGCTGCTCGTAGTCCTTTACCCGGACTTTCAGGCGAATCGTGACCTCATCCGTGTTTTCATCGAGACGACTGCTGATATCTGTTACCTGGGTTTCAGCGGTTGACAGCACGGTCGAGATGTCCCGGATTAAATCCCTGCGGTCGAAGGCACGCACCAGCAATTGGACCGAGTAGTTCGTTTCAGGTTTTTCACCCCATCGAACCTGCAGCAGTCGCGGGCTGTTTTCCGCCCGCCAATGCAACACTTGCCCACAATCTTCACGGTGAATGGTGACGCCCCTGCCCAGGGTAATGTAGCCAGCCACCGGATCACCGGGTACTGGATGACAACACTTCGCTATGGTGGTCATCAGGTTACCGACGCCCTCGATGATGACATCATCCCTGTTCCGGGCAGCAGCACCCCGCTGCCGCACGGGAGCGCGCGTGACAAGATCCTCGGCCTGCGGCTCGACCTGCTCTGCCCGCATCCTGGCCAGTGCATTGAAAATTTGCCCCACCGTCAGATCGCCGTTGCCTACGGCTACGTAAAGATCGTCCAGTCCAGCCAGGTTGAATTTCGCCAGCACATCCTTTAAATCCGAGAGCGCCAGACCTACCTTTTTCGCCTCGACTTCCAACGCATCCTTGCCCGCCCGCAAATTATCGTCGCGACTTTCCCGCTTGTACCATTGTCTGACTTTAGCCCGGGCCCGCGCGCCGTTGATGTAGCCCAGCCGAGGATTGAGCCAGTCGCGGCTCGGGTTCGGTTGTTTACCGGTCAGGATTTCGACCCGGTCACCGGTATTAACTTCATGGGTCAGTGGCACAATCCGGCCATTCACCTTGGCCCCCCGACAGCGGTGGCCGACCTCGGTATGCACGTGGTAGGCGAAGTCGAGCACCGTTGAGCCCGCTGTCAGATCCACGACCTGGCCCTGTGGCGTCAGTACGTAAACCCGGTCTTCGGAAGTAGCCGACTGGAAGCTATCCAGCAGGCTCTGATCATCGAGGTCTTCATCCGATGAATCCAGCAACTGGCGCATGATCGCAATCTTGTTGTCGAAAGCAGGATCCGTGGGACCACCCTCTTTGTACCGCCAGTGCGCAGCGACACCGAGCTCCGCATGTTCATGCATTTCCTGTGTACGGATCTGGATTTCCACGGCCCGGCCTTCGCGATCGGCAACCGCGGTGTGCAAAGACTGGTAACTGTTGCCCTTTGGCGTGGTGATGTAATCATCGAATTCACCCGGTATCGGTTGCCAGAGTGTATGCACCAGTCCCAGGGCGCTATAACACGCCGGCAGATCCTGGACCAGCACACGCACCGCCCGAACATCGAACAACTGGTGGAAATCGAGCCCTTTTCGTTGCATCTTTTTCCAGATGCTGTAGATGTGTTTGGGCCGCCCTTTGACTTCCGCCTGGATCCCGGCTGTAGCCAGCGCTTCTCTGAGCTTGCTCATGAATTCGCCGATAAAGCGTTCCCGTTCGGTCCGGTGTTCAGCCACCAGTTGAGCGATTTTTCGATACTGCTCCGGCTCCTGGTAACGGAATGACAGGTCTTCCAGTTCCCATTTCAATTGCCAGATACCCAGGCGGTTTGCCAGCGGTGCATGGATCAGCACCGTTTCGCGAGCCAGCGATTCAGCCAGTTCGCTGTCCGCCTTTGCGCGCCGTAACAAGACCAGTTGCCATGCCAGATCGATCAGCACCACGCGCACATCATTGACCAGCGCCAGCAACAGCCTGCGTAAACCTTCGGCGCTGCGTTCCGTGGCGTTTTCCGACTGTCCTGACTCGTAGTGTTTAAGCTTGTTCAGCTCTTCGAGCTGTTTACTCACCTGCGCAGGCAGGGCGTCCAGTACTTCGGCTGTGACTTCGTTGCCGAAGGAAGCGACATGGACCAGCGCGCAACTGATCGTGACGGGATCAGCCGACAGTTTTTCGAGAATCTCCAACAGCTCAAGCAAGCGATCAATGGAGGCTGATTTCAGCGACCCCGTCTCAAGAAGCCGTGTGACCAGGCCGGAACACTCCTCCGCTGCGGGGCCGACCGACTCCTGGTATTGCCTGGCCCATTGAACCAGGTCGGCCTTGCCCCTGCGCGAAACTGCTTCGGGCCGCGGATTTCCACCCGGGTTTTCTGATGGCATATTCATGGAAGCCTTATTGTATCAATAACCGGTCTGCTCCCAGGCATTGGCAAGACGTTTTTCCGAAACTTTTTGCGCGGTTCCCAGCCGTTGCGCGAAGAGCGATACCCGGTATTCTTCCAGCAGCCACCTGTACTGATCCAGGTTCTCGTCATAAGCACAGCCCCGTTCCAGCGCATCAAGGTACCGCTGCCACCAGGGATCGATCAACGCCATTCGTTGTGCATCCCGAACCGGATTCTCTTCGAATTGTTTCAAGCGTTCCTGGATTGCCCTCAGATACCTGGGGTAATGGTTCAGCCGGCCTGGTTCCAGCGCGCCCAGAAAGCCCGGGTATACGAGATCATCGAGCTGAGAGGAGATGTCTGCGAAGACCTCGGGGCGCCGTTGCTCAAGGTCCCCGTGAATCTTCAGGGATGCCAGCCCCATCAATGGCAGGGACTCATTGAGCAGGGCGGAACTGTGCAGGCAGGCCTGCCCGATTTCATTGCGCACCCTTTGGCTCAGTCGTTCGAAATCCGCTGCGCCGCGAACAGCGCTGACATCACCCGCACAATCCACCAGGCCCCTTTGCACCAGGTCCCCGATCAGTTCCCCTGAACTGCCCTGGGCACTCCAGGCCAGCAGGGATTCCCTGCTCAGGCCATGATGCTTTGCCACATAGTTCAGCCGGTCCGGCATCGACAGACGCAGCAACCTCAGGACACCATCGATATGTGACAGCACAGCCTCTTCCCAGGTATCAAACAACCGCAGACCCACCGATGTTTCCTGGTCGACCAGCGCCGGCCAGGCCCGCGCACCATCTTCTGTTCTCACATCTTCTTTCAGTTCCCCAAACGCCCAGTCCTTTTCGCCATCGCGGTTGTAATCCTGACCTTGCTGGTCCATGAATTGCCGTTGCGCTTTTTGCCCGAGTCGTTCCTGTAATTCCAGCAGATCCCGTCCGCTGTCGATCAGTCCCCCCGCTTCGTCCACGACTTTAACCAGGAAGCGGAAATGCGGTGAAATCGACGATTCATCGAGGTCTTTCTCTTCGATATCCAATCCGGTCATTCGCTTCAATTCATCGGCACATGCAGCCAGCATGGGCTTGTCTGAATGCACCGATATCGACTCCTGCACCGCGTCCGCGAACTCCGGAATAGGGGTCAGCGACCGGCGCAGGGGCTTGGGTAACTGGCGGAACAGGGCGATCAGCTTTTCCTTCAGAAAACCGGGTACCAGCCACTGCAAGCTGCCGGCAGATAATGTGTTCAACAGCTCGATCGGAATGGTCATGTGAACACCGTCATCCAGACTGCCCGGATCGAAGTGGTATTCGAGGGGAAACCTGCGCTCGCCAGACTCAAAAACATCCGGAAACAGGTCCTGCGGCGCTACTCCCGCATTCGGCCGGGTCAACATCTCGTGGCCAAGGAACAGAAGCTCCCGGCCCTGCCCCCCCAGTCCGGACAACCATTTTTCGAACGATCTTGCGCTGTTCACTTCTGCAGGCACCCTCGCATCAAAAAATTCGAACAGCGTGTTTTCATCCGCTAGAACGTCCCGTTTGCGCCGCTTGTGTTCGAGCGCTTCTACTTCCGCCCTGATTTGCTCATTGTGTGATTTGAAAGCCGCTCGGGTGTCCAGAGCGCCCCGCACCAGACCCTCCATAATGAAAATCTGACGCGCCTGGTCCGCATCGATCGATTCGAACCGTACGCGCCTTTTCTCAACCACCACCAGCCCGTAAAGGGTCACCTGCTCCCAGGCGAAAACGGCGCCGTGGCGTCTGGACCAGTGCGGGTCGGAATAATGCCTTTTCAGAAGGTGCCGGCCCTGTTGCTCGATCCAGTCGGGATTGATCCCGGCGTTGATCCTTGCATAGGGTCGGCTTGTGTCGACGATTTCCGCTGACATCAACCACTTTGGAGTGCTGCCAAAAAGGCCTGACCCCGGAAAAACATGATAGGAACTCGATCGTGCTCCGGTATAACTCCTGTCTTCCGGGTGTTTCCTGCCACAGTGGCTGAGCAATCCTGAAAGAAGGGCCATGTGGATCTGCTGGTGGTTTCCGTGCAGACCCGTTAACGGCAGTCGCTGCTCCCGTGCCTGGTCCCTGAGTTGCTGATACAGGTCAAACCACTCAAGCACCCGCTGCCAGTTTAAAAATTCCCGGCGACATAATTTACGAAACTGGTTGCCGGAAATGCTCTTTCTTTTGTCCCTCAAGTACTGCCAAATCTGCAACAGGGTCAAGAAATCTGACTTCTCGTCTACAAACTTCTGGTGCGCTTCATCCGCCTGCGACTGCGCCTCCAGAGGTCTTTCACGAGGGTCCTGGATGCTCAACGCTGCCGCCAGCACCAGCAGATCCTCAAGACATTTCTTCTTCGCCCCCTCTTCTATCATTCTTCCGAGGCGCACATCGACGGGCCAATTCGCCAGTTTCCTGCCCAGTTTCGTTGTCTTCCTCGAAGGGTCAATGGCCTGCAACTCGAACAACAACTGGTAGGCATCCTTGATCATGCGAGGCGCGGGACGGTCCACAAAAGGAAAATCTTCGACCGAACCAAGCCCCATGGACAGCATTCTCAAAATCACCGAGGCCAGCGAAGTCCGCAGGATTTCGGGCTCGGTGAACTCGGGGCGGCCATTGAAATCTTCTTCGCTGTACAGGCGGATGCAGGTTCCCGGACCGAGGCGACCGCATCTGCCGGCACGCTGATTCGCACTGGCCTGTGAAATGGCTTCGATCGGCAGACGTTGAATGCGGCTGCGGTGGGAATACCTGCTGATTCTCGCCGTCCCTGAATCAATCACAAAGCGGATACGCGGCACCGTCAATGATGTTTCGGCAACATTGGTGGCGAGGATGACGCGCCTCATTTTTCCGGGATGGAACACCCGCCGCTGCTCAGCGGCCGATAGCCTCGCATACAAAGGCAAAGTCTCCGTTCCGGCAGGACCTGAGCGAAGATTCTGTCGCTGCAGGAAATCACCGGCTTCCCTGATTTCGCGCTCTCCCGAGAGAAAAACCAGGATATCGCCCAGTGGATCTATCCTGCTCAATTCGCGACAGGCATCTGCTATACCCTGGTACAGATCCCTGTCACCGGGCCCTGAAGCATCCTGGTCGCCCGGCAGGGGACGGTACGCGAAATCTACCGGATAGCCTCGCCCGGAGACTTCTATCACCGGCGCATCATTGAAATGACGGGAAAATTTACCCGTATCAATGGTGGCCGAGGTAATGATCAACTTCAGGTCCGGCCGGCGCGGCAGCAGGGTTTTCAGGTAGCCCAGCAGAAAGTCAATGTTGAGGCTGCGTTCATGCGCTTCGTCGATGATGAGGGTGTCATAGCCATCCAGGTACCGGTCATGGTTGGATTCGGCCAAAAGTATCCCGTCCGTCATGAATTTGATGTAACCATCCGGGCTGCTGCGCTCCCGAAACCGGACCTGGTACCCCACAATACCGCCCAACTCACTCTTCAACTCTTCGGAAACCCGTTCAGCCATCGCCCGGGCCGCGATTCGACGGGGTTGGGTGCAGGCGATCAAACCCCGTGTACCCCTGCCCGCCTCGAGACAAATTTTGGGTAGCTGGGTCGTTTTACCCGATCCGGTCTCTCCTGCAACAACGACCACCTGGTGACTGTCAATCGCTGCGAGTATTTCGTGCCGGTGGGCCGTGATGGGAAGCCCTTGGTCGTACTCGGGTTCCGGAAGTCCTGCCCGCCGCCGGTCCACTTTTAACCGCGATTGCTCAAAGCGCCGGGCCAGTTGCGCTGAAACCTGATCAATAGCCGCCTTTTTCTTTTGCCCGCCCCTCAGCGTGGCCAGGCGTTTCCGGCACCAGGCCGCATCAACGGCCATGATCTGGTCGAACTGCAAAGAATGCTTTCCTTTGGGGCCTGTTACTTTCATCGCGGCAAATTATAAGCGAGACTCGCCTCTTACAGAGCCGTATAATTTCCGCCATGGAAATGAACTTCAGAAGTGACAATGAATCGCCAGCGGCCCCGGCCGTTATGGAAGCGCTGATAAAGGCCAACCAGGGAACGGCATGGGCTTATGCGGACGACCAGTGGTCTAAGCTCCTGGACCAGGCTTTTTCCGACCTGTTTGGCACCCGGACCACCGTCATTCCGGTCAGTACCGGCACGGCAGCGAACAGTATCGCACTGGCATCTGTCACGCCGCCATGGGGTTCCGTTTATTGTCACCGCAATGCCCACATTCTGAACGACGAGTGCGGCGCCCCCGAATTCTTTGGCGGTGGTCTGCGGCTGGTCCCGGTCGACGGTGACCATGGAAAATTCAGTGCCCACGCCATGGAAACGCTGATCCATGAAAACAGCGGGCATGGCGTCCACAGCTACCTGCCCGTTGCCGTCAGCATTACGCAGAGTTCCGAGTCCGGTACGGTCTACCAGCCGGATGAAATCGAGGCCATCAACCAGGTGGCACAAAGTAAAGGCATGGCCACCCACATGGATGGCGCCCGCTTCGGCAACGCGGTGGCCAGGCTGGGCTGTCATCCCGCAGACATTACCTGGCGGGCGGGTATTCAGATGCTTTCCTTTGGCGCCAGCAAGAATGGCTGCCTGGCCGCCGAGGCCCTGTTGATTTTTGACGATCCAGGGGCCCGGGAAACTGCCGAACGCTTGCGCAAACGGTCCGGTCACCTGCTCAGCAAAATGCGGTATGTATCGGCCCAGTTGCTGGCTTATATTCATGACGGGCTTTGGCTGGGCATGGCGGAACATGCAAATCACCAGGCTGCGGCATTCGCCGGCGCCGTCGACACACACCCTGAGGCCAGCCTGGAATATCCCGTCGAAGCAAACGAAGTTTTCGTCAAATGGACAGCGCAAGGGTTCAAAACACTGGAACAGGCGGGCATTCAATTTCTGTATTGGCCCGGCCGTGACGATCTGGCGCGCTTCGTCTTCTCGCATTGCACCACGGAAGAAGAAACGCGGTTTCTGTGCCGCACGCTGGACGGAATAACTGTATGACCAGAACGCGTCTGGCCGGGGCGCTTACGGGGTTGATTGTTGCGCTGATTGTGCCGGCCGGCCTGCTATTCGCGCAGGACTATGCAGGCAACAGTCAGTGCGAATCTTGCCACGTGGATGCCTACCAGGCCTGGAAGACATCACACCATTACCAGGCCATGCTGCCGGCCACCGAAGAGAATGTGCTGGGCGATTTTTCAGACCGGTCTTTCAGTTACCACGGCGTCACCAGCCGATTCTTCAGGAAAGAGGGCAAATATTACGTCGAGACAGATAATTCCGGGGGAAAGCTGGAAACGTTTGAAATCGCGTTCACGTTCGGGTTCTATCCATTGCAACAATACCTGGTGGGTTTCAGTGACGGCCGCTACCAGGCCCTGAGTATCGTTTGGGACAGCCGAGAGAAAACAGCAGGCGGCCAGCGCTGGGTGCACCTTTACAGTGATGATGATGAGCCGGTTGGCCATGATGACATCGTGCACTGGACGGGATCGTACCAGAACTGGAATTCCCGCTGTGCCGTCTGTCATTCAACGGGACTGGAAAAAAACTATTCGAGCACGAACAACACTTACAACACGACCTGGCATGAAATCAATGTGGCTTGCGAAGCCTGCCATGGACCTGCTTCAGACCACCTCACCTGGGCCAGGGGCGACCAGGCAGGCAAGGACCTCGGGTTTTCCTATTCACTGCAGGATAAAGGCGCTTTTGGACCGAAAGACGGTGATGAAACAAAAACTTTTACACGGCTGGACGGCGAACGGCCGCAGACACAGATCGAAACGTGCGCGGCCTGTCACGCCAGGCGAGGTGAACTGACAGCTTTGGAACCGGGCAAGCGCTTCTCCGATCAATTCCGGCTCACACTGGTGGAACCCGGCATGTATTTTCCCGATGGGCAGATCAGGGATGAAGTCTATGTCTACGGGTCGTTTCTGCAAAGCAAAATGCATCAGTCAGGCGTCGTCTGCACCAACTGTCACGATCCGCACAGCAACGCGGTGATTGCCACGAATAATTCCCTGTGTACGCAATGTCATGTCAGCACCGTGTACGATCGCCCGGAGCATCACCATCACGAGGAAACAGGTACCGGCTCATCTTGTGTCAATTGCCATATGCCGGTGGAAACCTACATGGTCGTCGACGATCGGCATGACCACAGTTTCCGAATTCCTGACCCGCGCCTGACCCTCGAACTGGGAACGCCCAACACCTGCAATCAGTGTCACTCAGAACAGGACGCGCAATGGGCGCTGGACGCGCTGGAATCCTGGGGTGTTTCCGCGGCAGTCCGGTCCAGCCACGCCGCCGTTTTGAGCGCCGCATGGTCCGGTCAACCTGACGCTATTCCCGGCCTGCTTATTTTGGCCTCCCAGGGCACCCAACCGGACATTTTGAAGGCCAGTGCAATCCTCGCAGCCCAGAATTTCCCCTCGCAGGAGAACATGGCCGCGCTGCAACAGCACCTGGTCTCGGACAGCGCCCTGGTGCGAGCTGCAACCGTTCAGTCGATGGACTGGGTGCCGCTGGCGCAACGATATGCCCTGCTCCGAGACCTGATCACAGATTCTGAAAAGTCGGTCCGCATGGCTGTCGCAAGGCAGCTTTCCTCGTTTCCGGCTGACCAGTTGCCCGGCACATCCGCCACCGAGCTAAAGTCCCTGTACAGAGAATACCTTGCCAGCCTGAAATTCAATGCGGACATGCCGGAAGAGCAGATGAACCTTGGCCTGTTCTACAACGCTACCGGCAATCCGTCAGAAGCAGAAAAGTCATACAGGTCAGCCTTAAAGCTCTCACCTGCATTTCTACCGGCCATGTTGAACCTCGCGGATCTCTACCGGGCCAATGGCATGGACCAGCAAGCAGAGCCCCTCTTGCGAAAAGCCGTCGCCCTGTCGCCCGAGTCGGCGCCTTCACAATATGCGCTGGGGCTGTTACTGATCCGGCAGCAAAAACTGACTGAGTCCATTCCATTCTTGCAGGCGGCTGCAGCATCCGGTTCAGCTGACTACCGCTACAGTTATGTTTACGGGGTTGCGTTGTGGGAGTCAGGGCAGCAGACACAGGCGGTTGCTGAGCTGGAATCCGCCCTTATCCGGCTTCCAGGCAATCCGGAACTCGTGTCCGCACTCGCAAGTTACTATCAGCAGATGGGTGAAACCGAAAAGCTGGAGACACTGATGAAGCGTTTCCCACCCCCGCAATAACCGCTGGCCTTATCGCTCAGTCCTCCAGCCAGGCGAAATGGCCCATGCGCCCCGTCACACCATCCCGGCGATAAGAGAAGAAACGGTCCGGATCGCTGACGGTGCACATATCTCCGCCGAAAACTCTATCGATGCCACAGGCTTTCAATTTCAGCCGTGCCAGAGTGTACAAATCCATCAGATATCGGTCGCCCCGGGCAGCAAAGCCTTGCGGAAACTCAGACGGAAAAGCTTCGATCACTTCACTGCCGACTTCATAAGCACCCGGGCCGATCGCTGGTCCAAGCCAGGCCATCAGCCGGAATGGCTTTTCTTCCAGTGCATTGACCGTCGATTGCAAAACGCCACGGGCAAGCCCGCGCCAGCCCGCGTGAGCGATGGCTACCCGATCGCCCGATTCGTTGCAGAAAAAAACGGGCAGGCAATCCGCCGTCAAAATCGCGCATACCTGTCCGGATCTGAAACTGACGATGGCATCCGCCTCGTCTTCAACGCCTGACGCCTGGCCAAAACCTGCTACCTTTATTCCATGCACCTGCTGAATCCAGTGTGCGGGCGCTGGCAGTAAGCGGTTCACCCGCTCGCGATTGCGCCTGACATTTACCGATGGGTCGCCACAACCCACACCCAGGTTGAGACTCGACCAGGGTCCCGAACTGACTCCGCCGGACCGCGTCGTGCTGAAGGCCCGTACATTCGGTGGCGCTGGCCAATCGGCTTCAATCCAGTCCGCGCTCACGGGCTAATTCCATCCAGGCCGGCCAACAAAGCCCGGAGATCGGACGGCAGTGGCGCCTTGAAGGTCACTTGCTTTTTCCATTCCGGGTGGACCAGGGTCAGCGAGTGTGCATGGAGCGCCTGGCGAGAAAAAGACCGCACGAGCTGGACCAGGTCGGCGGGAATATCCCGACGGTTCTTTAACGGCCGCCCGTAGACCGGATCCCCTGCCAGGGAGTGTCCAATGTGGGCCATATGCACCCTGATCTGATGCGTACGGCCAGATTCCAGCGCTACTTCCAGGTACGTTACCCCCGGATATCGCTCCAGCACACGGTAATGGGTCACGGCCGGCTTACCCGAATGCACCACGGCCATCCTTTTCCGGTCTCTAGGGTGCCGCCCGATCGGCGCATCTACGGTGCCTCCGGCCACTATTTCGCCGGTTGCCACCGCCCGGTATTTGCGGCTCATGGTACGGGTTTGCAACTGGTTAACCAGGCTGGTGTGAGCTCTCAGGCTTCTGGCGACGACCATTACGCCACTCGTGTCTTTGTCCAGCCGGTGGACGATGCCCGAGCGCGGCAGCGCTGCCAGCGCCGGATCAAAATGAAGCAGGGCATTTTGCAGCGTACCGTCCGGGTTCCCGGCAGCCGGGTGAACCACCAGGCCGGCCGGCTTGTTCACCACGATCAGGTCCGGATCGGCATGGATGAGATCGATTGGGATATCCTGGGGTTCGACCGAAGTCTGCTGCCCCTGACGCGCTTCCAGGCACAACCGTTCACCACCATTGATTCGGTAAGTCGTCTTTGCTGCGTTCCCGTCAACCGTGAGTTCGCCGCTGCGAATCCACTTCTGCAGACGGGCCCGGGAATGATCGGGAAACAGAAGCGCCGCGACCTGGTCCAGGCGCTTACCCGCATGGCTGGAGTCAGCCTGTGCGCTATCCCTGACTGTTTCACTGCTTTCCGACATCAGTTTGACGTATCCAAAGACCTGGATGGGCACTCATTTTCACATAATCAGCGGTTCCACGCTTGGCAGCCCTGCACTTACGTTGCCCCGCGTATTCCGTTATCATTCGTCCCTTGTTTTATCAGCTGGTTTTTTTAATGCGTACTTGTCCTGTTTCGGCTCCGAGACCCCGTTGGTCCCTGATTCCTTTCCTGTTCATGCTGGCC
>Ga0316193_10000019_pt1 | contig 68498 bp, 72 predicted proteins | sample MerIslsedime2_MG_FD_207735 | JGI IMG/M metagenome (GOLD analysis project Ga0316193, IMG submission 207735) | Coastal sediment microbial communities from Maine, United States - Merrow Island sediment 2 | ecosystem: Environmental > Aquatic > Marine > Coastal > Sediment | place: USA: Maine... | reverse complement strand
TACGCCTGCGCGACGAAGGCGATCTGGAAGCCGCGCGCGAACTGGTGCTTTCGCACCTGCGTTTTGTAGTCAAGATTGCACGCGGATACAGTGGCTACGGATTACCGCTGGCCGATTTGATCCAGGAAGGCGGAATCGGCCTGATGAAAGCGGTCAAACGCTTCAATCCCGACGTTGGTGTACGCCTGGTGTCGTTTGCGGTGCACTGGATCAAGGCTGAAATACACGAATATGTCCTGCGCAACTGGCGTATCGTCAAGGTCGCCACCACCAAGTCACAGCGCAAACTGTTCTTTAACCTGCGCAAATCCAAGAAGCGTCTTGGCTGGTTCAATAACGAGGAAGTCGAATCGGTGGCGGAAGATCTGGGCGTCAGCCCGGAAACGGTGCTGGAAATGGAATCCCGCCTGAGCGGACAGGACATGTCCTTTGACCCGGCCGGCGCGAACGATGACGACGATACTGCCTGGGCACCATCCAGCTATCTGGCCGCACCACTCACGGCTGACCCGGCACAGGCACTAGAACAGTCTGACTGGGAACAGCAAAGCAGCGGCCACCTTCACGCAGCGCTGGGACAACTGGACGAGCGTACCCGGATTATTCTGGAACAACGCTGGCTGACCGACCAGAAGGCTACCCTGCATGAACTCGCTGACCGTTTCGATGTTTCAGCCGAGCGCATCAGGCAGCTGGAGAAAAATGCCATCAACAAACTGAAGCAACTGATGGCGTAAAGCCTGGCCATTCCAAAAGGCCTCGTAAGGGCCAGCCGTTCAATAACGTTGTTGATACTGAAAACCCGCCGAAGCGGGTTTTCTTTTGCCTGGAAAACCGCCGCTCTCGACTCGAAACAGACGTTCGATCATGCGATCTGTAATGGCACCCAGGACACCTCGCATTCCCCTGATTCAGTTGCAACATAAGCAGATTCGCCTGTAATGGTGACAGAAAGATTCATGGTTCGTTGCTGCAGCGCAGCCAATGATTGAATACTTTCCCACTGAAACTGAAAAATTGATGCTTTCAGCCCCTCAAACTTTTCTCGCCCCTGTTCCCACCAGACATCCGATTTTGAATTGAAACTGTAAACCTTAACTGTCGGCGCAAGTCGTGTTGCCTTTTTTACCCGATCAACTGCTGGCTCACCTACATCGACCCATAACAAAATCTGGTCATCCAATGTTCGAGCCCATATATCCGGCTCTTCCACAGCACTAAGTCCTTTAGTAAATTCCAGGCGCTCCTGAGCATTAATACAAAAGACCAAAATACGAACCATCATCCGTTCAGTAGTTTCAGAAGGGTGTTGAGCAATTGTTAAATTCAGAGCGTCATAGTAATTTCGATCAAGATCCGATAATGCAATTTTCAATTTACATATTTTCGGTTTTAATGCCACACGTAAACACCATGCCAGTTTTTAAAACGCAACGGCTTGCATGACCGGCGTATATCTCAATGCCTGTAATTGTATAGAGTGAAACGAACACATAACAGCCATTGAAAAATACATCCGGTTAATGCATTTTTTTGGATCTCGACTATTTTGTAGTATGTTTTTTCTTTAAGCGCTCAACATGAACAATAAGCGTGTCGACTGTTTCCTTTAATAAATCCAGCTCGTCGACCGTCAAATCATCTAACTGTTCGAGATTGTACTCTATCGTATCGATTATTTTCTTATGTGGGCGCTGCATTGGTCTCATAAAATAAGTGGTAACAGTTGCCACGATGGTTCCGAAAAACAAAACCGAACCAAGCACAATCCAAATACCACCAATTAGCTGAGCAGCACCAGATACCGGTGCGTCAGCGATTCCAGCTGTAGAAAATGCAGCTATCCCCCAATATAATGCATCTCCATATGAATCAATAGATGTTCCTACAATACTCTTTTCTGACAGATATATCCCTGCAGAAAAAATAATCCAAAGCACGATTAATAAAAGCACCATTTTTACAAACGGAGTATGAACAGATACATCCTTAATAAACCTCTTAAACCGCGCGCGTTGCTTTCTTCTTACCATCGTCTCGTCAACTCACATAAGATAATAAGCATATTGTTCGACCGAGGTTTTAATTCTGTTTCTACAAAAATATAACGATTGAATTCAGTCGCGCGGTTTTTGCGTCGACTGAAATGACCTGTTATACGTATCTTTATTCATGAGCAATCGTTTTTTCTGTAAACAGATAATCTTTTAATTCTTTATCAAACGCCGGATCTTTCCGGCGGATCCATTCCAGCACCATCGATGCATGTTCTTTTTCCTCATCTCTATTATGTGCAAGGATCGCTTTCAGCTCACTATCTTTACACGCATCTACTCTCTGGTTGTACCAGTCTACCGCCTCTAACTCTTCCATAAGCGACGTAATAGCTCGATGCATATCTCGAGTGTCTTCAGACAGCTCCTCAATCGGCTCGTGATAACCTTCGTTCGACATCATGATCTCCTAAATATAGGTTTCTGTTTCGTTGGATTTTGAACGGCGCGCGCATTGATATTAGCGGTTTTCTGTACTTAAGCGCTAACCGCCGAACAACGCCCCTGTTTTGATTACCAACGAGGCGCCACAACTTAATGTTAATTAAATTAAATACGGTACTTGCCGCGTAATCCGTGCCATTGGCACTGCAGTCCCTTCCAGTGTGTCGTATTTTTTACCTAGACTGCACTGGCTTACATCATTCGAATGGCCGATTACGCTGATTTCGGACATATGGATTTCCGCCCGGTGCTTTGACTAAGAAAGCTTCTTCGGAAAACCGGAATCCCCGCGCGGTTAGGCAGATCGGGGAATTTGTATCTCAGGCCCGGATCAACACTTTTTTTACGGCTCGATGAAGTGTCAGCCAAAAAACACTACCGACAGGAAACTGATCCAGGATATTACTACCAGGGTGACCACGATGGTTATCGGAAAACCTTGAAAACTGAACATGTCACAACCTCGGCGCAGAGTTGCGCGCTACCCGAATATTAGCAAGATCTTATCTTACTCATCATCATCCTTCAATTCCGGCCGGTGCGGAATACGTGGGTCGTCATCGTCCATCAGGATGCGATGGGCGGGGCCTTCCAGGTCTTCAAACTGCCCCGAGCGGATCGCCCACAGAAACACCCATATCGCAACGCCCATGATGACCAGGCTGATGGGTATTAATAAAAACAGAATATTCATATCAATCCGGCGGTAAGTTGCGCAGGCGCAGGGCGTTGATGACGACGACCAGTGAACTGGTGGACATACCAATGGCTGCCATCCAGGGTGCAATCCAGCCGGCGGCGGCCAGCGGCAGGGCAACTACATTATATACCAGTGCCCAGGCCAGGTTCTGACGAATAACCGCCAGGGTTCGACGGCTGGCCCGGATCGCTGTTACCAGGTGCGGCAGCTGCTCGGACAGCAATACCATGTCGGCACTCGCGTGTGCCAGCTGGGTACCGCCCCCCATGGCCAGCGAAACCTGGGCCCCCGCCAGAACCGGTGCATCGTTGACACCGTCACCGACCATGGCCACCACTGCGCCCTGCTGTTGCAGGACATGGATGCGGGCAAGTTTGTCCTCGGGGCGGCACCGCGACTGGAATTGATCGATGCCCAGTTCATCCGCCACCGCCTGTACCGTCGTGGTCTGGTCGCCACTGAGTAACTCCACCTCTACGCCCAGGTTCTTGAGCCGGCGCACTGACTCCGCGGCGCGCTCGCGCAACCGGTCGGCAAAGGTGAAGTGTGCCAGCAACCCCTGGTCGTTACCCAGTAGCACGCCGGCCTGGCCCTCAGCGCCGGTTTTCCCGGCTGCTTTGGCTTCGCCCTGAAGCTCCAGCACAAACTCCGGGATACCTATTCGGTAACATTGTCCGGCTATCCAGCCTTCTATACCCAGGCCTGCCTGTGCAGTAACGTTCTCAGCCTGCAGGCCGTCACTGGTTTCTGCACACAGCGCCCTGGCAATAGGGTGTTCCGAATGTTGTTCAAGTGCAGCAGCGAACTGTAAACAATCCGTGCGATTGACCGTACCCAGCAGCTCAACCCGCTCAAGTCGCAGGCGGCCTTCAGTCAGGGTGCCGGTCTTGTCAAAGATAACGTGACTGGCGCGGGCCAGCGTTTCCAGCGCATGACCGCGGGTAGTAAGAACACCCAGGCGCGTAAGCGCGCCGGTTGCTGCCGTCACCGCTGCCGGTGTCGCCAGTGACAAGGCGCAGGGGCAGGTCACCACCAGTACTGACAATGTAACCGCGAACGCATGTTCCGGGTCGTGCAGCCACCACCATGTTGCAACAGCTGTGGCAACCAGCAGCAAACCACCGACAAACCAGCCGGCAACCCGGTCCGCAGTACGTGCCACGCTGGGCTTTTCTGTCTGGGCGCGATCCAGCAGACGTACGATGGCAGACAACACCGTGGCTTCGCCCACCTGCTCGATCTCCATTATCAGCGGACTCTCAGTATTCACCGTGCCACCCACCAGCAGATCACCCTGCTTGCGCGTCTGCGGGAGACTTTCCCCTGTCAGCAGCGATTCATCCACCGAACTGCGACCATCCACAACACGACCATCGGCGGGCACACTTTCACCCGGGCGTACCAATACCCGGTCGCCGCTGGCCAGGTCTGTGACCGGAACCCGCTCCTCGCCAGCCTCTGTGAGTCGTGCAGCGGTGGCGGGCAACAGCTTGACCAGCTCCTCTGCTGCCTGCCCGGCACGGTGGCGGGCACCCATTTCCAGGAAACGCCCGGCCAGCAGAAAGAACGTGAACATGGTCACCGAGTCAAAATAGATCTCACCTGTGCCGCGTAGCGTCGACCAGGCACTGGCCAGAAAGGCCGCTCCGATTGCCAGCGACACCGGCACGTCCATACCCAGCTGATGACGCTTCATGTCGCGCCAGGCGCTGGTAAAAAATGTCCTGGCCGAATACAGGATTACAGGCACGGTAATCAGCAGGCTTACCCAGCGCAGGAAACTGCGCAAGCCCTCAGTCATACCTTCATCGGCACCGGCGTAGAGCGCCACGGCCAGCATCATCACCTGCATCATGCCAAGGCCGGCAACCGCCAGGCGGCGCAATGCCTGCCTTCTCTCCTGCTTGTAAAGTTGCTCCTGGCGGCCGGGATCGAAGGGGTGCGCGTGATAGCCAATCGCACTGATGGCCTCGAGTATTTCACTGAGCCTGATGCGCCGGTTGTCCCAGCGAACCCGCGCCCGATGCGTGGAATAGTTGACTGCAAAATCCAGCACACCGGGCAATGCCTTCACATGCCGTTCGTTCAACCATACGCAGGCGGCACAGACAATACCTTCAAGAATCAGTGAGGCTTCGCGTTCTTCACCGGCCTGCTGGTACACAAAGTTTTTTTGCAGGTCATCCCGGTCATATAATTCGAGTTCATTGAGCTGTTCGGGTATCAGTTCCTGTGCCTGGGGAGATTTTTCGGTGCGGTAGCGGTAGAAGTCTTCAAGTCCACCAGCCACGATAGCGCTGGCAACTGCCTGACAACCACGGCAGCACATGGGCTGCTGCTGACCCATGATTTTGACACTGTAGTCAGCCCCGGCGGGTACCGGTAGTCCACAGTGGAAACAGTCCTGTCGCGCTTCTGTATTTGTCAAATCAGTGTGCTGCTTCTGCAACGGAAGTACTGGCGTGCAGTTCGTGCAACTGCGCGCCGCGTTTTACCGTAAGCACCAGATTCCAGATACCCGGTTCCGGCAGGGCCAGTATGACACGGTATAAACCCGGCTCAATTTCCTGCATAGCGAAGCTGTAATCTAGACGGCTGTCAGAAGGCCGCTGGAAAAGACCGCTCACCTGCGCAAACTGCAACGGGGCTCCATCGGCTTCTGACACCTGAACCTGGAACGCAGCCTGCCGACCGGCAACCGGGGCACTCAACCAACCCTTGTTCACCTGCCAGCCACGCCGCTCCTGACGTTCTACCTGTTGCAGGTATTCGTTGTACAGGCCTTCTTTCTTCTGGAAATCATTGGCTACGGTTCCCGGAAATACCGAGCGAGCCTGCTTATGTGACGTCGATTCGGGCAGCAGGAAATCCGCCACCGGCGCAGGCAGACCCTGGCTGGAGATGACCACCAGCACACCGTCCAGCGCAAGCAGGACAACAAAGAAAATAACGATTGCGGCCGGACCCCAGTGGAACCAGCGGCCGCTTGCCTGCTGATGCTCACGAGCGTTGCTGACAATACCCAGCAGATAAGCAGTTACCGCCAGCACGGCAACATAAAGGGACAGTACATCCGCACCCGGCCAGTCGCTCAGGCTGTATATGACAACGGCGCCGGTAGACAGCAGCGCAACGATAAGCGCGGCCTGTTTTCCGTTCAGCGGCGTCAACCGATACAGCAACAGAAAAACCAGTACTTCGAAAGTGGCAGCCAACGGCAAGGCAAACAGGGATTGCAGCATCAGCGGTTATTTCCCGGCATATAGAAGGTCGCGGGCGCGCTTATCATACCGATGTCCTTTCTTTCCTGTGGAATAACATCCAGGAAAAAACTGCGCGAGCCTTTCTCGCTGTGGCTTGACCGCCAGCGCACGTGCACCAGAACGCGCAAGCTGCGCTGTGGTGCCAGGATCAGCGCATCGAACCTGCCCACGTCCAGTTCGGCACCGGCCAGGCCACGCATCATTATTGCCAGCTCGATCGCCTCATTGGTCTTGTTTTCAAGATGCAGTTCGTAGCTGTTCTGTATATTGCCATCGGACAAACGAACAAACAGCGGCTGCCGAACCTGTATCACTGCCACGTCCAGTGGTGCCTGGCTGCTGACACTCCACGCCAGAGCGGCGATTGCAATCAGCAGGGCCAGTCCGTAGGCAATGGTCTTGGGCCTCCAGACAGAGCTTTTCCGGCCATCGGACGCTGCCTCGGACGTATAGCGGATAAGACCGCTTTCCCAGCCCAGTGACTCCATGATAGTGTCGCAGGCGTCAATACACAGGGCGCAGCTGATGCATTGCACCTGCAAACCGTTGCGTATATCGATTCCTGTCGGGCACACCTGTACGCAGAAACCGCAGTCGATACAGTCTCCGCTACCCTGTTGCCTGCGCTGCTCGCGGCTTTTTTGTTCCCGGCTTATCTTGTGGCGACCCTGCGCGCCTTCACCACGCGATTCATCGTAGGCAACGATGCGCGTATGTGCATCAAACATTGCCGACTGAAAGCGCGCATAAGGACACATGTAGGTACACACCTGCTCACGCGCCAGTCCCGCCATGACATAGGTGGTGGCGGTCAGGAACAGGGTGGTGGCATAGGCCGCGAACGGTGCAGACCCGGTAAACCATTTCACCAGCAGCTGGGGAGCATTGTCCCAGTACAGGGTAAAGGTCAGGCCGGTCCAGAACGCAACTGCCAGCCACAAGGCATGCGTGGCAGCCTTGCGCAGCAGCTTGTTCGCATTCCAGGGCGATTTGTCCAGACGGATGCGAGCAACGCGGTCACCCTGGACCAGGCGTTCAATCAACAGATAGAGATCCGTCCAGAGTGTCTGGAAACAGAAGTAACCACAGAATACGCGCCCGGCAATACCCGTCACGAAAAAAAGCAGCAAGGCCGCGATCAGCAGGACCCCGACGAGCCATAACAGATCCTGTGCATGGGCCACCAGGTTAAAAAGGTAGAACTTGCGCGCGGCGATATCGAACAGCACGGCCTGGTCGGGCCCGACATTACGTTCCCAGCGCAGCCAGGGCAGCAGAAAATACACACTGTATGCGAAGCCCAGAACGGCCCATTTGAAATTACGGAAGCGCCCCTTGACCGAGCGCGGGTAAATCGGCATACGCTGTTGGTACAGCGTGTCTGTGCCGGTATCCACCATTGTTGAAGTTACACGCAGCGAACTACGGAACGATATCCGGGTGGCCTACTGGCCGCCCCCCAGCTCATGGACATAGACCGTCAGCAGTTTGATCTGCGCCGGGGTGAGCCGCTCTGACCAGTGCGGCATACGGCGTTCAACACCGTTGCTGATCACTTGCTTCACCAGTGCCATTTTCCCCTCCAGGTCAGCGGCACCGTTGACGTCGACAATGGTCCAGATCTGGTCGGTCAGGTTAGCGGCACCCTGTGACTTCAGTCCGGTAGCGGCAGGTGTATGGCAGTAGTGACAGCCGCCTTCATCGGTCTGGAACACAGTCTTGCCACGCGCACTGGCTGAGGCATCGACGGATTGACCCGACAAACTCAGTACATAGCTGGCTACATCATTGAGTTGTGCCTCGCTGAACGTTTCACGGAACGCCGGCATGAACCCGAAATGGCCATCATTGATAGTCATTTCGATATCCTCGACTGAACCGCCCCAAAGCCAGTCATCATCTGCCAGGTTGGGGAACAGGCCGATGACACCGGCACCACCGGCACCGTGACAGGGCGCACAGTTATCACCAAAGATACCCTTGGCCATGGAGCGCGTGAAGGCCATCATTTCCGGGTCCGCGAGAATCTCCGAATAACCGGCAGCAGCCACCTTGTCCATGTATTCACGACTCAGTACAGCGGTCTTGCCCTCCTGCAAGTCCCTGAGCAGCACCGAGCGCGTGTTCCAGTGCGTAGTCTTCTCATTACCCTTCCCGTCCACGAAAGTAACGTTATTCATTACACCTTTGGTATAGCTGTCAGCAATCGGCCAGGCTGGATAAAATACCCAGTAGACAACGGCAAATACGACCGTGGCGTAAAATGACCAGAGCCACCAGCCTGGCAAGGGGTTGTTAAACTCCTGGATATCACCATCCCAGGCGTGTCCCGTGGTCTGCACGGCCCCCTGCTTGTTACCTTTTGTCTGACTCATCGCTTTGTTCCTCGCCACTAGCGGCGTTCAGGTCCTGCTCGTCATCCTGCAGGGGCATGTACTTGTAGGATTCCAGCCGTTTGGCTCGCTTCTTCCCTGTATACAGGTAGATCAAAATCGCACAGAACGTAGTGAAGAACAGCAGCAATGCCGCTATCTTGCTGTTCTCAAATCGGGTAAACCAGAGAAACCAGTCCGGCATGGCTATGATCTGTCAGCAGGTCCGGTCAACGAAACTCTGCGAAATAACCTTCGTCATATTTGCTGAAGTCCACCATCGTACCCAATACCTGCAGATAGGCCACCAGCGCATCCATTTCAGTAATACGGGAACGCTGGCCATCGTAGTTCCCTGCCAGCGCCTGCTGCATCAAATTTTCTTCTGCGCGCAGGATATCCAGCTGATCAGCTACCTCCAAACCGAATTCAGTGGCATTGGTGTCGTATTCTTCCTGGGTTTCCGAATACGGAACGCCGGTCGCTTTCAGGGCCCGCATGCGGTCCTGCACATCTGAATAATCCAGATCGGTCCCCAGCAGCCAGGGATAATTCGGCATAATGGATTGCGGCACCACGTCGCGCGGATTGACCAGATGCGCTACGTGCCACTCATTGGAAAATTTCTTGCCGACACGCGCAAGATCCGGGCCGGTACGTTTGGACCCCCACTGGAAGGGGTGATCGTACTGGGACTCCGCTGCCAGTGAGTAGTGGCCGTAACGCAACAGCTCGTCACGAAACGGGCGAATCATCTGTGAATGACACAGGTAACAACCCTCGCGCTGATAGATATCGCGCCCGCGCAATTCCAGTGCCGTGTAGGGACGCACACCCTCCACTTCCTCAATAGTATCGTCGATGTAGAACAGCGGAACGATTTCCACCAGGCCGCCGATGCTGACCACAATCAGCGTCAGGATTATCAACAACCCGGCGTTGGTTTCGATACTTTCGTGTTTGATCACAGCTAATTCTCCGTCCGAAAACCTGCTCAGGCACGCGCCATCTTGGCAGCAATCCTGGCTTCAAGCTCTGCAGCTTCAACACGCGACCGGCGGATCGTCATGAACATGTTGTACGCCATTACCGCAACACCTGACACAAAGAACAGTCCGCCCAGCGCACGCCAGACATACGGCTTGTGCAGGAAGGCAACGGATTCAACAAAGGTGTAGGACAGGTTGCCGTAGTCATCAAAGCTGCGCAGCATCAGACCCTGCACGATACCCGCCACCCACATTGACGTGATGTAAAGCACTATGCCGACGGTGGCCAGCCAGAAGTGCAGGTAGATCAGGCGCGTACTGTACATCCGGGTTTCGTACAGGCGCGGCACCATGTGATAGAACGAACCGAACGACACCATCGCAACCCAGCCCAGTGCACCGGAATGCACGTGGCCTACCGTCCAGTCCGTGTAATGCGACAGGGCGTTCACACTCTTCAGCGACATCAGGGGACCTTCAAATGTCGACATACCATAGAATGAAAGCGAGGTAATCAGGAACAGCATGATGGGGTCAGTACGCAATTTGTCCCAGGCACCTGACAGCGTCATGATGCCGTTTATCATGCCGCCCCAGGACGGCAACAACAGCATGATGGAGAATGTCGCCGCCAGCGTGGAGGTCCAGTCCGGTAACGCGGTCCAGTGCAGATGGTGTGCACCAACCCACATATAGAGAAAGGCCAGTGACCAGAAGTGCACGATCGAAAGCCTGTAGGAATACACCGGGCGCCCGGCCTGTTTAGGCACGAAGTAGTACATCATGCCCAGGAATGCGGCGGTCAGGAAAAAGCCCACCGCATTATGGCCGTACCACCACTGGGTCATCGCGTCCTGCACACCGGAAAACAGGCTGTAGGATTTTAGCGAAAACAGCCCGACCGGAACGGCGAGGTTATTGAAAATATGCAGCAGTGCGATAACCAGGATAAAGGCAATATAGAACCAGTTGGCGACATAGATGTGAGGTTGGGAACGGCGCCGAACAGTCTGTATATAGAGGGTGAAATAGACCACCCAGGTCACCAGGATAATCAGATCAATGGGCCATTCGAACTCGGCGTATTCTCGCGCCTGGGTATAGCCGAACATATAGCTCATGGCACCCAGTGCAACCGCTGCCTGCCACCCCCAAAATGTAAAGCCCGCCATCCAGTCGCTGTATAAACGCGTCTGACAGGTACGTTGTACGACATAATAGGAAGTCGCAAACAAGGCGCTGCCACCAAAACCGAATATCACCAGCGTGGTGTGTACGGGACGCAGGCGGCCAAAGGTGATTTCAGGAATATCAAAATTCAGAAATGGCCACGCCAGTTCCGAGGCAATATAAACACCTGCCGTCATCCCAAGCAGACCCCATACCAGGGTCATAATGGCGAACTTCTTGATGATGTCGTAGTTGTACTGCTGGATGCCGCCGATTCCAGTCTGTGCCATTACTATTGCCTCGTTGCGTTCGAGCTGGCTGCCATTACCCCGCGCGGGGCCGTAAAACACTACATTCTAATATACAAATGTACTAAAGACAAAGTCCATGATTAATGCATGGTCTTTCCTGGCGGCATCATCTTCTGGAAAAAATCCCTTAATGTCCTGTGGAGACACGAACTGCCCGTTGGATTTCGTACAAGTGTAGTGCAAGAAACCTGACGCGCCAGCGATCGGCGCTATCGGGGACCGGACAAGCGGGACGCGCGGGCAGCTACCATGCGTCATGTCTCGATACAAACCGCAGCGTTACACTTCAGCCAGGTTTCATGGATTGCTCACTTACAAGCGAGGATTTACACGTTATCTCAAGCTGCGCTGCGCATGTTGGGCTGAAATACAACAGCAGGGTAATGATCTTGTTCCAGTGATCGCTATGGATACGCCCATCACCGGGTTCCGAGAATTTACCCACGATTATTGTCTAGATGGCGCCGCCAAGATCCACGCCAAACTTTGTGGCAATATGCTGCTCGAATTCGGGGCTTCCCGGTTCTTGAATGAAATCCAACGGGTCGCGGCGGTGTGTTCTCGATAGTTCCAGCGCATCGTCGCACAGGTGGTTGTCCGCCATGGCTTCAAGCATCCGCCCGTCCCTGTTTCGGAACTCACAAACAGGCCAGTCTAATCATTCACTGCGCCCAAACCTTGATCCAGATCAATATTCAACAACAGCTGTTTGGTTAGCATCTGGCGCGACGATGAAGAGGTATCGCCTGATGAAACTGAAAGTCTACATTCAGAGCAACGAGCGGCAATGGCTGGGCGCACTGGTCTCCGCCTATTCGATGAAACGTAACTCAGCACACCCCGAGGCCTTTGATGTTGAAATCATGCATGTAAAGGATTTCCCCTTCCTTGCTGAGAAGGAGGGACAGGCCTTTCTTCGCGGTGGTACCCGGCGGATCTGGCGCATGGAAGATCTCCAGTCCTTTACACCACTGCGCTTCATACCTCCGAAACTGATGGACTACGAAGGCCGGGCGGTAGTGGTCGACCCGGATGTATTCGCAGTGGGCGATGTCTACGACCTGTTCACTCGCAACATGCAGGGCAAGGCTGTCATGGGTCGACACCGCTCCCACAAGCAGGAGAAATCCTGGCAGATCGCCACCAGTGTGATGCTGCTGGACTGCGCAAAATTGCACCACTGGGAAACAGAGCAGGAATTCGACGAACTGTTCCAGTTCAAACGTGACTACAAGGACTGGATCGTCCTGCGCCACGAATCGCCGGAGAATATCGGCATACTCGAAGATGAGTGGAACGATTTCGATCACCTGACCGCGCAGACGAAGATGCTGCACAACACCAAGCGTCGTACCCAGCCCTGGAAGTCAGGCCTGCCGGTAGACTTCACCCCGGCGGACAAGTTGCGCAAGCATCCGGCGCTGGCGAAACTGAACCGGCTGCGTGCACGCATTTTCGGCGAATACGGCCTGCTGGGACATTACAAGCCCCACCCGGACCCGAAACAGGAACAGTTCTTCTTCGGCCTGGTGCGCGAATGTCTGGAAAAAGGCATTGTCAGCGAAGAGTTGATACGCGACGAAATGCGCCAGAACCACGTGCGCCATGACGCCCTGCAACTGGTGGAACGCATGCCGCCGTTGGCGGCGGCTTGAAGCGTATGCAATACCTCGACTTCGACAGATTCAAGGCTATCGATGCCGCCAGGTTCCGCGCCACGCACCCGTACCCCTGGATCAACCCGCATGGCCTGCTGACCGACACAGGGTATCAGCAGCTGCTGGACAATATGCCTGACATCTCCCTGTTTGAGAAAAAGTTCGGTTATGGGCGCATTGCAGGTCAGAAACCACACGACCGCTACTCGCTGGAATACGCGCCCGGTGCGCCGGTACCGGAGCCCTGGAAGGAATTCATCGACGAGCTGTGCAGCGACGACTACCGCAAAACCCTGGCAAGACTGTTTGGTGCGCGAAAAATCAACCTGCGCTTCCACTGGCACTACACACCGAACGGGTGCTCGGTATCGCCGCACACCGATTCTGTGCGCGAGCATGGCTCTCAGCTTTTTTATTTCAATTCAGAAAGCGACTGGGATCCGGCCTGGGGTGGGGATACACTGGTACTGGATGACGGTGGACAACTCAAATTCGAAACCGCCCCGACGCTTGATGACTTCAACAACGAGATCTCCGCCAGATCTATAGGAAACTACAGTCTCATCTTCGAACGCACTCGCCACTCATGGCATGCGGTACGTGAAATTCACTGCCCCGAGGACCGCATGCGTCGTGTATTTATTGTAGTTGCCAACCCGGAAAATCTTTACAGGACACTACGTGACCGGGTTATGCGTAAAAACGTCCATCGTTTCTGAGCGCTACTTTCGGCACCTGAGCAGATACCTACTGCCAGGCCAGAACAAGCCTTGGCGTTCTGTCTATAACCTCCAGGGCATCGTGGCGCACGTGGTTCTGGCGCATTTCGTCGCGTATCAACTCTTCGCTGACAATACCCTTCTCCACACAGTCCTTCAGCAAACCGAAGAAGAAACGCTCCTGGTTCAGATCCGGGTGTGACTTATAGTGCCCCAACAGGCCGTATTCACCAAACAGGTGTCGTCTGGCACGCATCAGCCAGCCAAGCGGCGGGAACAGACGGAATGTCTCCGCGGGCCGCCAGTCGATTGGAAGACCTGCTTTCCAGGGCTGGGTCCGACGCCGGGTGTTATGAAGCATCTTGGTGTTGTCGTCGAGCCTGTCGAAATCATTCCACTCGTTTTCAATTAGCCCGATTGTCTCGCGTGGCTCATCCTTCAGACAGATCCACGGCTGGTAATCCTGTTCGAAGGTGAACATCTTTTCGAACTTCTCCCTGACGTTCCAGTGCCCGAGCTTTGTGTTATCCAGCAACATCACACTGCTTGCCAGGCAGCGGTCAACAACGCCTTTGGGCCCTGCCCTGCGCCTGCACATAATTGCTTTGCCCTGCATATCCCGTGACAGTAATTCCCAGACATCAGCTACTGCGAAAATATCCGGGTCAATAACCACAGCACGCCCCCGATACCCCATCAACTCCGGCGGCATGAAACGCGTCGGCGTGAATGACTGTAAATCTTCGTTAAACCAGGGGCGTTTGATGCCATCGCGCAGATACAGCTGACCTTCGTGCTCCTGGAAAAACGTATAATCGTTCTGATTAATGATCTTAACGTCGAACTTGTCGTTATGTTCCGAGGCACGCCTCAACGCGTACTCGGCGACCAGCGCACCTACAATCTGTTTATGGTTGGTGTGAATGAATACGCAATATTCCATAAGGCTAACCCCTGCGATGCAGTCAGTACGTGCGATCCGGGATCAAACCGGCGCCAGTGGCGGTGTATGATCCAGCACTTCAAAAGCATCATGCCGCACATGGTTCTGATTCATCTGTTCACGGATCATCTCTTCGGTAACCGTACCATTGTCGATACATTCCTTTAACAGACCAAAGAACAGGTTCTGCTGATTAGGATCGGGGTGTGGCTTGTAATGTCCAAGAAAAGCATACTCACCGAACAGCTTGCGCCTGCCTTTCATCACCCAGGCGAGCGGCGGGAAGTACGGAAATTTCTCGCGCGGCCGGTGATCGATTGGTAAACCGGTTTTCCACGGCTGGGTTTTTCGCTTTGTAGTATGCAGCATGCGGGTCTTTGCCGTCAGCCTGTCGAAATCATTCCACTCGTTATCGAACAGACCGATAGATTCACGTGGCTCCGTTTTCAGACAAATCCAGTTCATATAATCACGCTGACCTTCGAACATCTCGTTGAAATTGTCTTCCACTTTCCAGTGCGTCAATTTCTGATTGTCCAGCAGCATAACGCTGCTGGCGAGGCAACGATCGAACTTGCCCTTGGTACCGGTGCGCGGCCTGCACATAATGGCCTTGTCCATCATATCGCTCGACAGCAAGTCCCAGACATCCGATACCGCGAAGATATCCGGGTCAATAACGACCGAACGGCTTTCATAGCCCATCAGTTCGGGCGGCATGAAGCGCAAGGGGGTAAACGACTGCAGATCATTGTTGAGCCAGGGACGGCGCATGCCATCGCGCAGGTAAAGCTGACCTTCGCGGGCATTGAAAAACGGATGGTCCTTGATCTGAATAAACTTGACGTCGAATTTTTCGTTATTGCTGGAATAACGGCGCAAGGCGTGTTGGGCAACGTAGGCGCCTACAATCTGCTTGTGATTGGTATGGATAAAGACACAAGGCTTCATGTATGGTCCCTCATATTGTCGGTCTCTTTACAGTTTCGCAACGCGGCTGGCCCCGCACACCGCCCCGGACAATGGCAAGACCTATCCCTGCAGCCGGTTTGCCGGTATAAAATCGGGCGTCTCACCCAGGTCCCGGAATTTACGATAGACATTGTTCAGGTGGGTTCTCAAGGTCGCCCTGGAAATTGACAGCTGCTTGCAGATTTCGCTATTGGATATGCCCCGGATGGTGAATGACACAATTTCGGTTTCACGCCGGGTCAGGCCCTTTGACTTATAGAAAGCCAGCGCCATTTCATATTTCTCTTTCAGTGGCTGAAGAAACGTAACGATGTGCTTCTCACTGCAGAGCAGCGTGACATCGAAAAATGCACCATGCATAAATTTATTTTTGTAGACCCGGCTACCCCAGCCTTTCCACTGATGAGCGTCATCCTGTGTGTACAACTCCATACAGCCCTTTTCACACGATTGACCCTCGCACTCTCCACAGATTTTCCGGCACAACTCATTCTGTTCAAGAACCCGTTTGTCACAGTCCTTGACACACATGGCAATATTGTCTTCGTGCAGTGATTCGCTCAGCATCCTGATCACACCTTTCTTCGATACCAAAATCAATGGGTAGCATCCACTAATTTCGAGGAGTCTAGCAAGGGGTGGAGGGTATAAAAATCAGCACCGGGGGTTGATACAAGTCAATGAAAGGTGAGATAGGCGTGAACAGTGGCTACTGGAACGCTTTCAGACTCAGCAACCGGCCCTGTGTGTGAGCCCTGGTCAGCCACAAACCCGTTCGTTCAGTTACGGCATGAGAGGACTAAATCGGCAGGTAGTGATCAACCAGCAGAAAAGTGAACAGCGCCATCAGGTAGATGATCGAATAGCCGAATGTTTTCATGGCCTGCTTGTCACTGTCATCACGCATCAGCGCTATGGCGTGGTAGAGGAAACCGGCTCCCAGCGCCAGTGCGCCGGCAAGATACAGCAAACCGCTCATGTGGGTTACGAACGGCAATACCGTGACCACAACCAGCAGGATGGTATACAAAAGAACCTGAAGCCGCGTGAAATTCACACCATGCGTAACCGGCAGCATGGGGATATCGGCCTTGGCGTATTCATTGCGTCGGCGGATAGCCAGCGCCCAGAAGTGCGGTGGTGTCCAGACAAAAATAATCAGGAACAGCAGCAACGCATGGGGATCGACGGTACCTGTCACAGCCGTCCAGCCCAGCACTGGCGGCGCAGCACCGGCGGCACCGCCTATGACGATGTTCTGTGGTGTGGCGCGTTTCAGGTACAACGTGTAGACCACCGCGTATCCGATCAGCGAAGCGAAGGTCAATACTGCGGTGAGTGTATTAACGAACTGGACCAGGATCCACATGGCCAGTGCGCCGATCAGTAACGAGAACACCAGACAGTTGCGGCCTGTGAGGTTACCGCTGGCTACCGGACGCGCAGCGGTGCGCTTCATGAGTGCATCGGCGTGCTGGTCCACTACGTGGTTGATTGCCGCGGCGGATGCTGCCGCCAGCCCAATACCCAGTGTGCCGAAAACCAGCGGTTGCCAGGGAACCATGCCCGGCACGGCGAGGAACATGCCGACCAGCGCGGTGAATACAATCAGTGCCACCACTTTGAGCTTGCAGACACCGAGATAATCGCGCCACTGCAGTGCCGGGTTGGCTGTCATCGAATAACTCATGGCGCGCGATTTTACCCTAATCCCGAATACTTTAAGAGTCTTTGCAGGTCTTTCACGATACCACGCGGATCATCGTCCATATCGTAATACATCATGAGATTACCAAGAGGATCAACAAGATAGACGCGCCGGACGGTAAAGGGGTCCTGTTCGTCCAGGCGAAAGACCGCTGCCAGTGCCGCCGCTTCGACCTCCGTCAGCCGTACAAGGTCCTGCCCCGGGAAATGCTCCTGTAATTGGACCTGCTGCGCTGCGTCGACGCCGTCGGTTTTCCAGAACATCAGGCGCTGTAAACGATCGATATTCTTGCCCTGTGTGAGGCGCGCCTGGCGGATGTTGTACAGCTGCTGTACACAGGGTTCATCGCAGACACCCTGCGCCAGATAGATGAAGGTCCATTTTCCGCGCAGGAAGGTTTCGTCGATGGCCTTGCCCTCCCCGGTGACTGTCTTGAACGCCGGTAAGGCGCGGACTGGCGACACCAGGGTGCCGTGGTTCACGGTCTCGCCTTCCATCAGATCAGGAAACAGGTAGAAGATACCCCAGGCCAGAACCACTGGAGCCGCGAACAGGGAAATCACCAGTAACATAGACGTCCGCGAGCGGGCCAGTGATACGGGTGCAGTATTTCTAGTTGTCATATCAGTCTGCTTTTCGTGTATTCACAACGATATAAATAACCAGCAACGCCAGCGCCAGGCCGAACCACTGAAACGCGTAACCCACATTGCGCTCGGGCCCGAATGCCAGTGGGTGCCAGTCCCGCACAAATCCGTCGCTTTGTTCGTCATCCAGCAGCAGGATCACCGGCAGCAGCGGATAGCCCAGCTCCCGCTCCAGCCGCTCCAGCTGAATACGCTGAATACGGTAAGGCCAGCCCTGACGCGGCTCCTCATCGCCCAGCATGAACTCCTTCCCGGAAGGTTGCTTTATCAATCCGGACAGGCTGCGACGGTCGCTGCCGACTGCCGGATCAGGCAGATGAGTACGCCCCTCGCGTATCGGTATCCAGCCACGGTTTACCAATACTGCCGTAGCGGAATCACGCAACTTGAACGGCGTAAGGACATGGTATCCAGCCTTGCCATTATAGGTGCGGTTGTCCAGCAGAAACTGGTGTGTGGCGTCATATTGCCCTGTCGCGGCGGCGTTCTGGTAGTGCAGACCATCAAATGTCCGCAGATCCGCCTCCAGCTGGATGACCGTATTATCCCGCCCGTGCGCATAGTCAGCCAGCAGGGCTCGCTTCTGGCTGGCGCGATCCAGTTGCCAGAAACCCAGCGACATCAAAAGCCCGAGCAACAGCAGGGTTATCAGGCTTGGCCATCGACCGGGTCTGAATTCCAGGCTGCCGAAACGCATGGCCGGAGGGTACGCAGCGCCCGCAAGGCTCGCAAGCTAAAAATGCTATGCCCGCATAAACCATGAAGCCTACCCGTTCCTTGGTGAACCGGGCCGCTTAAACTATACTCGTAGCCCTACTAACCGTATGGTGCCCCATCATGTTGATCAAGGCCCTTATTGTCATCACCCTGCTTGCCATTATCGTTAGCCTGGGCAGCGGCATGCTGTTCCTGGTCAAGGACAAGGGGCAGGGCAATCGAACCGTCAGGGCATTGACGATACGTATTGCGCTATCGGTCTCACTGTTTGCCCTGCTGATGCTGGGCATCGCCACCGGGCACATCAAGCCGCACGGCATCTATCCGTCCAGCCCGGCACAGACATCTGTCGAATAGAAAATAAATCAAGCCGGTGACCCCGGCCTGAATCCAGGTAAAAAAAGCGCCGCATTAGCGGCGCTTTTTAATCTGCGCATCTGATATCAAAGAATATATACGAAGATAAATAAACCCAACCAGACAACATCAACAAAATGCCAGTACCAGGCCACGCCCTCGAAGCCAAAATGATGATCAGGCGTGAAATGCCCTTTCATGCAGCGGAACATGATAACCGTCAGCATGATGGCACCCATCGTTACGTGGAAACCGTGGAAGCCGGTCAGCATAAAGAAGGTTGAGCCATAAATCCCGGAACCCAGCGTCAGGTTCAGCTCGTGATAGGCGTGGTAGTACTCGTACATCTGGAAGCCGAGGAAGGTGAAACCGAGGGCAACCGTGGCAAGCAGCCACATCACCAACGGACCACGGTTGTTCTTTTTCAGCGCCCAGTGCGCAAAAGTGACCGTTACACCGGAGCTCAACAGCAACAGAGTATTGATAGCGGGGATGCCCCAGGGACCCATGGACTCAAACTCACCGCCAACCTCTCCCGGGCCATTGGTCGGCCAGGCAGCCTCCCACCCGTTCCACAACACATCACTGGTGACAATATCCTCACCCCCAAGCCAGGGCACAGAGAAAATACGTGCGTAAAACAGCGCGCCGAAGAAAGCCGCGAAAAACATGACTTCCGAAAAGATGAACCAGCTCATGCCCTGGCGGAACGACTTGTCCACCTGGTCGTTGTACATGCCCGACTCGCTTTCTTTGATAACGGTACCAAACCAGCCAAACATCATAAACAGGACAATGCCCAACCCTATAAGCATCACCGTAAATCCGCTGCCTGAACCGTTCAGATAGTTGGCCAGACCCACCAACATCACTGTCAGCCCTATGGAACCGACGATCGGCCAGTTCGCGCCGTGGGGGACATAATACCCACCGTGTGATTCGCTCATTCCAACATCCTCATCTTGGTGTTTTAATTCAACAATTTTTCTTTATCAAAAAACGTGTACGCCAGGGTCACCACGCGGATATCCTCGGGCAGCTCCTTATCGACCATGAAAATCAGCGGCATCTCCCGCTCCTCACCGGCCTCGAAGCGCTGTTCGGTAAAACAGAAGCACTCCGTCTTCTTGAAATGTGTTGCCGCCAGTCCCGGCGTTACGCTGGGGACGGCCTGCCCCACCATGGCCTGTCCGGTTTCGTTACGGGCGTAAAACGCGGTGCGGTAGCTCTGACCGGGGTGCACCTCCATACGAATCACGTCCGGCCGAAATTCCCAGGGCATGGATTCATTGACGCTGGCCACGAACTCGACAGTCACGGTGCGTGACAGGTCAGGCTCTATGTTTACGATCTCGGCCCGCACATTACTGGGTTTCCCGTTCAAACCGGTAATGTCGCAAAACACGTCGTAAATTGGTACCAGCGCGAAAACAAAACCAAACATACCGGCCACGACAAACAGCAACTGCCGAATCGTGCGCCGTTTCCCCGCATTCACTCCGTCTGCTGCCATCGACTAGAACCCGCTGGCGGTTGCCCAGATGAAGCCGAAATAGACGGCCACCGCCACCAGGCCCAGCAGCGCCGCCATCCAGCGTGCACGCTTTCTTTGTGCTGTTTCGTCGTTCATACCAGCCAGCTTCACTTGATTTCCGGCGCTGTGCTGAAACTGTGGTAAGGAGGTGGTGAGGACAACGTCCATTCCAGACCGTGCGCACCTTCCCATACCTGCTCGCTGGCTTTCTCGCCACCCCTGATAGTCTTGAAGACGATGTAAACGAACAGCAGCTGGGTCAGACCGAAGGCAAAACCGCCAATACTGGACATCTGGTTGAACTCGGTGAACTGGGTCGAGTAATCCGGGATACGACGCGGCATACCGGCAAGTCCTAGGAAGTGCTGCGGGAAGAACAGCACGTTGACCGAAATGGTCGACAGCCAGAAATGCAACTTGCCCAGCTTCTCGTCATACATATGGCCGGTCCACTTCGGCATCCAGTAATACGCCGCTCCCATTATGGCGAACACTGCACCCGTGACCAGCACGTAGTGGAAATGCGCCACTACAAAATAGGTGTCGTGGTACTGGAAGTCCACCGGTGCAATGGCCAGCATCAGTCCCGAAAACCCGCCAATGGTAAACATAATGACAAAACCCAGCGCAAACAGCATGGGGGTTTCGAACGTCATCGACCCTTTCCACATGGTTGACACCCAGTTGAACACCTTCACGCCGGTCGGCACTGCGATGAGCATGGTGGCATACATAAAGAATAGCTCACCTGTCAGAGGCATGCCTACCGTGAACATGTGATGCGCCCACACAATGAACGACAGGAAAGCAATAGAAGCTGTCGCGTACACCATGGAACTGTAACCGAACAGCGGCTTGCGTGCGAAGGTGGGGATGATCTGCGACACGATACCGAAGGCCGGCAGGATCAGGATGTACACCTCGGGGTGACCGAAGAACCAGAAAATATGCTGGAACATAACGGGGTCACCGCCACCGGCCGCATCGAAGAATGAGGTATCGAAGAAGCGGTCTGTCAGCAACATGGTGACCGAGCCCGCCAGCACCGGCATGGTTGCTATCAGCAGGTAGGCCGTAATCAACCATGTCCAGACAAACAGCGGCATTTTCATCATGGTCATGCCCGGGGCGCGCATGTTGACGATGGTCACAATGACGTTAATGGCGCCCATGATGGAGGAGATACCCATCAGGTGGACTGCGAAGATCAGGAACGGGAAGGCATTACCGGTTTGCAGTACCAGTGGTGGGTACATGGTCCAGCCACCCGCCGGTGCACCGCCTTCCATGAACAACGTGGACAGCAGGATGGCAAAGGCAAATGGCAGGATCCAGAAGCTCCAGTTATTCATGCGTGGCAGGGCCATATCGGGCGCACCCAGCATGATCGGGATCAGCCAGTTGGCCAGACCCACGAAAGCCGGCATAACCGCGCCGAAGATCATGACCAGTGCGTGCATGGTGGTCATGGAATTGAAGAACTGTGGCTCGACAAACTGCAGGCCGGGCTCAAACAGTTCAGCGCGGATGATCATGGCCATCGCACCGCCGACCATGAACATCAGCAGGGCAAACAGTAGATAAAGGGTACCGATGTCCTTGTGGTTGGTAGTAAATACCCAGCGAGCCAGACCGCTGGGATGTTCTTCGTGGTGTTCTTCGTGTGCTGTTGCAGTACTCATTACTTGTCCTCCACAACCCTTAGCGGGCGGCCTTTACTTCTGCAGGTTGAACCAGGTCACCCGTGTCATTACCCCAGGCATTTCGTTCGTAGGTCACAATGGCAGCCAGGTCTAGATCGCTGAGTTGCCCGGCATAGGCGGCCATCGCAGTACCCGCCTTGCCGTTCATGACTATATCCAGGTGTTGCGCCTTGGGCCCGGTAGCAATCGCACCGCCCTTGAGCGCCGGGAAGGCACCCGGAATACCCTCACCGGTTGCCTGGTGGCAGGCCACGCAGCTTGTGTTGTAGGCTTTCTCGCCACGCTCCATGAGCTCGGCCATTGTCCAGTCACGGTCTGCCGCAGCTGCGTCTGCCGCTTTCGCGCCTTTCTGCTCCGAGACCCATTGCTGGTAGTCGGCTTCATTCTTGGCGACTACAACGATCGGCATGAACCCGTGATCCTTTCCGCAAAGCTCCGCACACTGGCCGCGGTAAGTGCCTTCCTCGTCAATTTTGAACCACATTTCGTTGATAAAACCGGGAATGGCGTCTTTCTTCATGCCCAGCTTCGGCACCCACCAGGCATGAATCACATCATTGGAAGTCACCAGCAGACGTACTTTTTTATTAACCGGTACGACCACCGGGTTATCGACTTCCAGCAGGTAGTTTTCACCCTTGGGCTGTTCGTTGTAGATCTGTTCCCTGGGTGTAGTGAGTGTGCTCATGAAGCTCACCCCCTCGTCCATGTAATCGTAACCCCATTTCCACTGGTACCCGGTCACCTTGATGTTGAGATCCGAGTTGCTGGTGTCTTCCATTGCCACTAGCGCCTTGGTCGCAGGTATGGCCATACTCACGAGAATTATAAACGGGACAATAGTCCAGACAATCTCTACCGCCGTGCTTTCGTGAAACTGCGCCGGCTTTGCACCTTTTGATTTCCGGTGGTTGATGATCGAGATGAACATAGCCCCAAATACAACCACACCAATTGCCACGCAGACCCAAAGGATCAGCATATGCATGTCGTAGGCTCCCTGACTGATAGGCGTAACACCCTCCGTCAGGTTCAACCCGTACTCGGCAGATGCCGTTGTCGCCGACAGCAGTGCCGCAACGCCAGCACTTGCCGTCAACGCTCGTTTTATCTTTGATATCAACATGCCAACTTCTCTCCTTCCGAATCCCTAATACGTTATTCTGTCTTTACTACCGCGCACTCTGTATGGCGCCCGGCCTGACTATTCAATGTGCACGGCGCATAACCTTGCCGAGTTCGCGCGCCAGATAAGCTTTTTCGGTCTCACCAAGACAGGCACCTACCTCCAGACTGCGGCCATGCGAACGAATCAGCAGGCGGGACGGATGTCCATTTATCCGCGGGTGCTCGTGCACCACGCTCGCCCAGGCGCGCTGAAAGGACCGTTGTTCGTTACTCCTCCCGTGCTCCACAACCTCGACCAAATCATTGCTGATGGAGATCGACTGCCAGCTGTTGTTACGTCTCGCCACTATATAAAGCGCGATCCCCAGTACCAGCATTTCCAAACCGGCGAACGGCAGTATCAGCCAGGCGCCCTTCATGGCAAACGCTATCGCAATACCGAAAGTCACTAACACCATTCCGATATAAAAACGTAATGCGTCTCGCCAGGATAATGAACAGTTTGGCCGTACCAGAAACCGGCCGGCGCCACGGTTATTGTCATACTGGGTTGCGACCAACGTCCTACCTCTGAAACTGGCAACCTGCCCCTCAGACGAAAACCTCAACCCGCCGGGACTAGCGCATGCTACAGCACTGCTCAAAAGGGGTGCAAAAAAAATTAAAATTTATAGCTATATATTTTTTCTATATCCGGGAGTTATAAATTGTTAATTCGTTATTTTATTAATTACTAATTTATATATGTATATACCCTGCTTCGTACAACATTGATGTATCTATCAACCTGAATACCAACCGCAGCGTGCGCTCGATGCGGCTATGCTGCGTTGTCGAATTAACTGCAGGTTATCCTGGCATCGAAAATCTGCATACAATCTCTCAAGTCATTGGTAAAACTGCCGAAATATTTTGATTGAACGCATCTCGATTCCCGGAAATCGCGCCGAATCAAAGGCCTGGTTTCAGAATCTTGAGAGGAAACGAAACATGGTATACATAAAATATACCTGGATCCTTATCGCCCTTCTGGTATCCACAACCGGTTTTGCAGCTGGCGAATTAGCCTTCGAAAGAAAACTGGCTGCAGCGGAAAACGGTGATATTGAAGCACAGTACGACGTCGGCTACCGCTACGAAAAAGGCCGTGGCGTTGAGAGCGACGATGAACTCGCCTTCAAATGGTACAGCAAGGCCGCCAACAAGGGCCTGGACAAGGCACAGTACAAAGTAGGCAGCTATTACCTGGCTGGCGAGACAGTAGACAAGAGCACCGCCGATGCCGAGGTCTGGCTTTTGAAGGCTGCAGATCAAGGCTACGCGCCGGCCCAGTTCCAGCTTGGCAAACTGTACGCCAGCAATCGTAAGCGTGACTATGGCCTGGCAATGAGCTGGCTGCAAAAGGCTCAGCAGGGCGGCTACCAACCCGCAGTCAGGGAAATCCGCAAGGTCAAAAAGAAACTCAACTAGCCTGCAGTAGTGACGCCAGATCCAGTCGGCTGAGTTGCCTTTCTATCTCGCAGTAATCCCTGGCAAAACAAATATCCGCGATCAATGCCGCCGGCAGGCGCTCACCCAGGGCAGTGACGAGCTCATCCGGGCACTGGCAGTGCGGATCCACACGGTTTGCAACCCACCCTGCCAGCCGCAAGCCCGACTTGCGAATTGCATCCGCTGTCAGCAGGGCATGATTTAAACAGCCCAGGCGCATCGCCACCACCAGCACGACCGGTAAACCGAGGTCAATGGCAACATCCTGCATGGTCTGTTCTGCATTCACGGGCACCAGCCAGCCTCCCACACCTTCCACAATGACGAAGTCAGCTCCCGCCGACAGGTCTCGGAAACTCCTGCTGATCACCGGTATCTGGATACTCGTGCTACTGATCCGGGCAGCAAGATGTGGCGCTACAGCCTGCTCAAACGCATACGGGTTTACCTGCGCGTACTCAACAGGCAGGGAGGAGCATCTCTGCAGTCTCAGCGCATCATCATTTTCCAGTCCGTTTGCAGCACTGTGACAACCGCTGGCAACCGGCTTCATGCCCGCTACTGCATGACCCTGAGCCTGCAAGGCACGCATCAAACCCAGACTGACGCTGGTTTTTCCCACACCGGTATCGGTACCGGTAATGAAAAACCCGCGCGTCACCGTCTTTCTATGCTCTCGACCGGGATACTGTGCGCATCGGACGTTGCCCATGCGTGTCCGTTGACAATTTCGTAACTGGCAGGAAGCACGTTGTTGTGCCTGTAGTTTTCGTAGGCTTCTACAAGCTGTTGGATATGCGCCTTGCCGGTCAAGCCACGCGGCCGGCCTGCGGTAACATTATGCGCACCGATCTGTTTAAGTTCCCGCATCAACTGCCACACATCCGGGTAGGTAACCGTTAACCTTTCCACATCCATGACCGGGTCCGCAAAGCGCGCCTGCAGCAGCGCATCGCCGACATCGTGCATATCCTGGAAGGCATTGACGTGGCTATAGTTGTCGACCTGAATCCAACTCGCGCGCAGCTCGTGCAAGGTATCGGGGCCAAAGCTGGTAAACATCAACAGGCCGTCAGGCCGCAGCACGCGTTGCAGCTCGGCGAACACAACATTCAGGTCCACACACCATTGCAACATGAGGTTGGAAAATACCAGGTCAAACTGGCTGTCTGCGAATGGCAGTCGTTCGGCATCAGCGCATACACAGCGTGGTCTGCGCAACCAGCGGCCACGTTTACGCGCATGGCGCAACATTGGCAAGGCGATATCCAGCGCGACAACCTCTGCTTTTTTATAGCGTGCAAACAAATCAGGTATGCATTGGCCGGTTCCCGATCCCAGATCGAGAATACGTTCCGGCTGGATCTTCACGAGATCCAGGCGCTGCTGCAGACGTTTCCCTACTTCCTGCTGCAACACCGCAGCCTTGTCATAACCTTCTGCTGCAGACTCGAAACTGCGACGTGCCAGTGATTTGTCAGGGAGTTGTTCAGCCGGCCGCATGCTGTACTCGCTTTTCGCCCTTCAACAACCAGCGATCCAGCTGCTCGCTGCAACGTCCGGCGTGTGACAGGAACGGCGCATGCCCTGCACCCTCGATCAACGTGCAGGGAATATCGGGAAAGCTGTTTCGCACCTCCTGCGGCACCAGCGTATCCCGTTCGCCCAGCAACCAGTAGATCGGGACTACAGGTTCCGTTAAAACATGGCGCATATCGGATTCCTGCAATAATCGAAGACCGTAGTGCAACGCATCGCTATCCGGTGTTGACCTGCTTTTCAATACAGCTCGCAGTTTTCGCAGTATCTCACCACCGCGATCCGTGCCTCTGACCTGTAAGGAAAGAAAGCGAGTCAGCGTTCGGTCGATATCGGTTTTCAGCTGCTGTGCAAACTGACCAAATACCTCTGCATCTACAGCCGGTTTCCAGTTCCGGGTCGCCACAAAACAAGGTGTGCTTGCCAACAACACAAGACCACGTATATTTTTTCGCTGACCGGCAAGTGCCGCCATTGACACCAGGCCGCCCAGCGACCAGCCCAGCCACCAGGCATTCTCGGGCACAACATCCTGTACCGCTGATGCCCAGGAGTCGAGCGTATCCTGCCCCTGATAGTCACTGTTACCGTGCCCGGGAAGGTCGACGACCGATACACGAAAATGGCTGGCCAGTCCCCCGGCCCAGTCAGCCCAGATCCCGCCATGCATGCCCCAGCCGTGCAGTAAAACGAGATCCGGCCCGTCCCCATAGACATCAACGTGCAGCAAGGGAATCTCCTTCGAGACAGGTAGCAATAGTGTCCAGCAAGCGGTCTATGTGCGTCGGTTCATGCGCCGCAGAAAGGGTAATCCGCAAGCGTGCGGTATCCTTGGGGACTGTCGGCGGACGGATCGCAGTGACAAGCAGACCCTGCGCGCGCAGTCGATCAGCCAACCTCAGTGCAGCACCTGGGTCACCAACCAGCAAAGGCTGAATTGGAGTCCCCGAGTCCATAAGCGGCAATCCCAGTTCGCTCGCGCCATTGCGAAACCGTTGCACAAGTTCACGTAGTTTCGCGCGCAAGTGATCGCCCTCGCGCACCAGCTGCAAGGCGGTGCGGGTGGCCCAGGCGATCGCAGGTGGGGGCGCGGTGGTATATATAAAGGTACGCGCTTGCTGGATGAGTGTTTCTATCAGTTCTTCGCTACCCGCCACGAAGGCGCCAAAGGTGCCCAAGCCCTTGCCCAGGGTAGCCATTAACAGTGCGTTATCGGGCACCTCTGAAAGTTGATCCAGGAACCAGCCCCTGCCGTGTTCACCCAACACACCGATACCGTGCGCGTCATCAACCAGCAGCCAGGCATCATTGTCGGTTGCCAGCCTCGCGAGCTTTGCGACTGGCGCACAATCACCATCCATGCTGAATACCGCATCGCTGGCAATCAGTCTCACACCCGTTGTGACCCCGTGTAACTTTTCCTGCAGCTTCGCCATATCGTTATGGGGGTAACGTATCAGCCGGGCATGACTCAACGCGGCAGCGTCAATCAGGGAGGCATGATTCAGACGATCCTCGAATACACAATCACTCCGCCCGGCCAGCGCCGATACAACGCCAAGGTTCGCCATGTAGCCGGTCGAAAACAGCAGCACCCCGGGACGTCCTGTAAACTCGGCCAGGTCTTCTTCCAGTGCCTGGTGAGCATAACTGTGTCCGGTCACAAGATGAGCCGCACCACTGCCAACACCGAAACGTTCCGCACCTTCCTTCAATGCGCCGATTAAACGCGGGTGATTGGCGAGGCCCAGGTAATCATTACTGCAAAAGGACAGGTACTCGTGCCCATCAATCTGTACCACGACACCCTGCGCGCCTTCCAGTGTCTGCCGGGTACGGTAGAGCTGTTGCTGTTTGCGTGCGGCAAGCGCGGCAGAGAGGTTCTGCATGGGAATTCAGGCTGGTCGCAGCCCGAGGCGCTCGAACAACTGCCGGTCCTGATCCGCTTCGGGATTAGGCGTGGTCAGCAGCTTTTCACCATAGAAAATGGAATTGGCGCCAGCGAAGAAACACAAGGCCTGCAACTCGTCGCTCATTTGCTCACGACCGGCGGACAGACGCACATGAGACTGAGGCATCAGAATACGCGCTACCGCAAGGGTACGGACAAACTCGAAGGGGTCCAGCTCCTGCTGCCCGGCCAGTGGCGTACCTTCGACCCGCACCAGCATGTTCACCGGCACACTTTCCGGGTGTGGCTTCTGGCACGCAAGCTGTTCCATTAGCGAAGCGCGATCAGCGCGTGCCTCGCCCATACCCACAATCCCGCCACAACAGACGTGCATTCCGGCAGCACGTACGTGCTGGATGGTATCCAGGCGATCCTGGTAGGTGCGGGTACTGATAATATCGCCATAGAACTCCGGCGAGGTATCCAGATTATGATTGTAGTAATCGAGACCTGCGTCCCTGAGCTGCCCGGCCTGTTGCTCATCCAGCATACCGAGCGTCATACAGGTTTCCAGACCCTCTGCGCGTACCCGCCCCACCATCTCCAGCACCCGCTCAAAATTTTTCCCACGCGGATTGCGCCACGCTGCGCCCATACAAAAACGACTGGCCCCCGCCGCTTTGGCCTCTCTGGCTGCATCGACCACCGCGTCGACATCCATCAGCTTTTCAGCCTGTACAGGGGCTTCATGGTGAACGCTCTGGGGACAGTAACCGCAATCTTCCGGACAACCGCCCGTCTTGATACTCAACAGGGTACTGATCTGAACTTCATTGGGATCAAAATGCGCGCGGTGCACCTGTTGGGCGCGAAACAGGAGGTCGTTAAACGGCAGCCCGAACAGTGCTTCGATTTCCGCTTTCTTCCAGTCGAAGCGAAGTGGAGAATCCTGTTGCTGTTTGTTTACTTCAGTGGCTGCTTGACTCATACGTTTCTACCGGTAACTCCATATCGTCCCATTGATCACGGCGTATGCGGATCAGATCCAGGATGGACCAGGGAATTAACACAACAGCTGCGAGGGCCCAGGCAATCACGTAGTAGCCCCAGCCACCGCCGGGAATAAAGGTTGCGGCAGCGACAAAAAAACCCGTGATGGCGTAAAAACGGTAGGCCGCCTGTTGCGTGTAGTGTCCTACCTTTTCGTCTGGATGGTGCCGGTTCATGGCATACACCAGCATCGACAGACCCAGCCACAACATGCCCAGTGGGATGGGTGCGAGAATGGCCAGAATGTTGCCGTAGTTGAAAACCGAAGCCGCGGTACGGGCTTTACGGCCCGGCAGCATCCGTGGGCCGGCGACAGGCGCTTCGGAAATCTCGGCTTCAGACATAAACATCAATCAGTTAGACTGCTCACAGTCTGCCGCACTATGCGGTCGGCACTGGCTTATTGTCAACCAGGGAAGGCTGACATTGGTTTACAACTGGATAAAGCGACTTCAAATGGGTCTGTTCCCGCCGGTCTGCCGGCTGTGCCTGGCCCCAACCGGGCATGACGACGGGCTCTGCTCCGCATGCCGCAGCGAGCTGCCCTGGCTGATGCACAGCTGTTCGGGCTGCGCTATCCCGCTGCCCGTGGAAACACAGGCAACCTTTTGTCCTCAGTGCCAAAAAATTCACCCACACCTCGACCATTGCCAGGCCCTGTTTGGCTATCTGGAGCCCGTCGACCAATGGATACAACAGCTGAAATTCCGGCAGGACCTGACCGCCGCGCGGCTGCTGGGAGAGCTAATGGCTGAGAACGTCGCAGCGAACAGCGAGGATCAGCCCCTAAGCCTGCTGCCTGTCCCGCTGCACCGTGCCCGTCTGAGAGCGCGAGGCTATAACCAGTCCCTGGAGATTGCCCGTCCCCTGGCTCGAAAAGGGTATGCGCTGAAACCAGACGTCTGCCGAAAACACAAAGCAACGGCTGCCCAGTCAGATCTGCCCGCCAGGAAACGCCGGCACAATGTGCGCGGCGCATTCTCCGTGACACGCCCCTTACAGGGCGAGCGTTTTCTGTTGGTGGATGACGTACTCACCACGGGCGCAACGCTCAACGAACTTGCGCGCACGCTCAAGAACGCGGGGGCGGAACGCGTGGAGGCATGGGTGATTGCCAGAACGGTCGATCGGAAATACGGGGGCGGCTAAATTGACCGCCCCGTCACCCTATATTCCTGGAAGTGGTCCAAAAGCCGTCAGGCTGTCGAGCAGCACCGAGCTGGGGTTCGAACCAAAGCCATTAAACAACGTAGGAAACTGACCAATCTGATTGGTCATAGACATGTAGTTGAGTATGACCGTTTCCACCAGCAGGTTAACGTTGTTGGCAGCGGGGCTGGATGAGGTAATCACCGATCCGTCACCAGTGAAGGCGCCAATCTGACGACGCAGCGCAGTCACTCCATTCGGATTGTAAACCAGAATGCATGAGGCGGCTGTTGAGGAATTATCGCCGGTCCATACACCCTTGCCACGACCATCAGCCGAGTTATCAAGGGTACCGTTACTGGCCAGCGAGCCGTCGCTGAATACATAGATCATGACCGGGTTGCCGACCAGGGCCGCGTATTCCAGGCAGGCACCGATACAGCGCCCTGCCCGCAGGTCGCGAACTTCGCCTGTAGAACGGTCACCGGTATGGTAATCATAACCGCCCATGGCAATAGTTCCGGCGCCGGCGTTACCGTCGATAACCATCTTCATGACCGATGCAGTTTTCTGGAACTCCCTGTCGTTGTCGAATTCATCCGTGGTGAATATACCGCCGCGGATTCTGGCATCACCCGCTGGGTCAACGGGAACCCCTGCGAAACGGTCTGCTATATCAGCCGCTTTCAGGTATCCACAGCGCACCAGGTCCTTTATCACCGTGTCGCTGGCCAGTTTGGTATCCACGGCCCCCAGCTTGCTGTTGCTGACACGAGCCACAGATTCCATCACTGAAACCACATCCTGTTCGTTCAGGATATCGGTCAGACCACCGGTATCTACCATACCGGTGACATCGCTGGGACGATCCACCTTGCTGGGACGGATGCTCGGATCGATCATCATGGCCGGGGCCATCGACCTGCCACCTGAGTCGGAATTGCTTGAGCCGATAAGGGTGACCACGCTACCGTCGCCGCCGGCCCTGGCAATACCATACATGGGATTATGCGGGTTATTGCCGGTGTCATTTGCTGAACGGGCTGGTATAACAACACCATCCACATTGCCAGTTGCAGCGGCAACAGTAGGCGCACTCGCCAGCATACCGCGCAGAAATGCACTGTCAGAATGGAAGGCCAGGCCAAATGTCGTATCGGTGAAATCGCCGTTGCTGGTTGCAGTCGGCGTTGTCTCCGTTCCACCGGGGATCATGTCGCCCGGCAGGCCCAGTTTGCTGTAACCCGCCGTGGTCAGGAAATCCATCTGGGTATCGCGGCCAACCAGCACGTTGGAACCGGCGATATTGGCGCCGCCTGCCAGATCGAAGCAGATAAAAGGCAACGGATTAGCACCCGTGCCACCCAGGGAACAGCTTGGATTGCCGCCGGCATCTCTCAGGGTATTCGCCAGTGCAATCAGATCCGGTGACAAGCCATGAGAAGCCGAAGCCTGCGAACTGGCGAGCAGGCTGAGCGCTGAACCGCCCAGCGTCATACCCATACCGGAAAGAAATCCCTGTGCCAGGAAATCGCGCCGTGTCACCGGGCGCGCATGATCCCGGTGCCGAAGCGGCGCGTCCGGGTGCAGAGGTTGTTTACGTTTAGCCATGGTTAGTCTTCCTCGCACTTGTTCTGTTTGATTGCCGCATCATTACTGCACCAGCATCGCTGCGCTGCCCAGTGTGGCAGCGCACATGGACTTGACGACAGTTTGGGTACGAACCGCCAGACAACCTGCATCGGTCGGATTGACACAGGTTCCGGCAAGTTTTTCGAACAGGTTGTTTGCATTAACGCCATTAGGTCCTATCAGCTCCGCCTTGACGTCGGCGAGCGAAGGCGCGGTAAGCAGATCAGCACCGCCTGCTACAGGTGGTATACCGGCTATGCGATCGTATAGCGCATTGACAATCTGGTTCTTCTCTGGCGAATCACCCGCAGCCGTGTTGAATGCGGTAACCACCGGTGCGTTAAAGAAGACATCACCCAAGCCAAAGAAACTGGCTCGCAGTGCTGAATCGTCCACCAGGTTGGAACAGTAGGCGATAGCTAATTGCGCAATTGCCATCTGGTGCGCTGACAGGAAGCCGCCCATCGTCTCGACAGCCGGGAACTGCCGCCTGAGCACGTCGTACTCGGTTTCTACGGCCTGCTCATCCACCCCGGTAATCGCAGCCATGGTGGCATTGATCTCATCGAAGGTACGCACACCGATATCCGACGCCGGTGCTGGGACCGGTATATTCGGTATAGTCACAGGGCCCGGCGATGGCGGAGGGTTACTGACACCACCCAGCACCTCGAAAGTAAGGAAGAACTCATCCACATCCGCGCCACCCTCGAGAGGAATAACGGTGCCGATGTTAGAGATCACCTGTCCCGTGGCAGGGTCATACGCCGCGTCAGTGATGTTCATGTCCAGATTACGATAAGCCTGCCCGACAGTCGCTTCCCTGCCGTTGACGCCTATACTCATACCCTTGAGCGGTATGGTTCCGGGCAGCACAGTGGGATCCAGGTTTATGAAGGTTGGATTGTCGAACAGGTAACTGTAACTGTCGTACTGCTCGACCGAGAACATGATATAGCTGCCGGCGGGCACACCGGGCACATCACCTATCGAGAACAGCAGGAAGAACTTCTCGCCAACACCGGCATCAAAATTCTGCTGAATCTGCTCCTGCGTCAGCGACCGATTGTAAATCGCTACCATCCTGATGGTACCCTGCCATTGCCTGTCACCGGACAATTCGTTGCCCAGCACCAGGGCGAAAGTGTCATCCCAGTCATTGAGATTGCCCGCTGCCGCCGGATCCATATCATCGGTGAATACACCGTTAACATAGATGCGACGTCCGTTAAGCGGATCAAACGTGGTCACGACATGCTGCAACGTCGCCTGCAAATCTTCATCGGCGTCGGCCGTGGAAAGATTGGGCTCGCCATTACCATCGGTGGTACTGGAGCGCTGCATAAAGTCATAGTTGTACTGGGTCTGGCCGAGCGTAAAGTTGCGATTGGCGGCATCGGGACCAGCGGAATACGTGATAATGTGCGCCGGTCCTTCCTGCGTTACGTTGGCGGGTGCCACCCAGGTTTCGATGGAATACTCGCCGATCGGAGCGATCATATTACGCAACTTAGCGCTTTCGGTGGTCCTGCCCCTGAGCATACCGTTAACAATGTTGATACCCCAGCCACCAACCCAGCTGATGTCGGTGGTGCTGGTGGGATCATCCGGGGTAAGGGTCAGGTGCAAAGCAGGTTCGACCCCACTGCTGTCCAGTGCAATGGTGTCGGCGCCGGTCTTGAACTCGTACAAAGCAATAATATCTGTTTCGTAGCGGTTGCCGCCCGATGCCACTACACCGTCAGTCAGCTTCAATGCCTTACTGAAGACAGTCGGTGCCGCGACAGTATTTGCAACTATGGACTTGCCGACGTCTCCGTCGCCCGCAATCATATTCGCAATGGCGGTCTGCATAGTCGTGCCGTCCGCTCCACAGGCCGCCACCGACGCACCTGTCCAGCAGTTATGGCGCTCGTCGCGCAAACGAATGACCACTCGCGAGGAAGCAGGGTCGTTCAGATTGAGTTTTGACTTGATCGCCTCGTAGGCGTCGTCAACATCATCACTGGCAAAATACGGCTGCTGTTTGGTTGCAGAAGAATCGATATGACAGTTGATACACTGGCCGGTCCCTCTTACCAGCGGGTACACCGTTGTCGCAAATGCGGTCTGGGCAGCTGTAGCGGGGAAAGTCAGGGTGGCGCCGGGGTCCTTTATGACCGGGGCAGTGAGCAGGATTTGCTTGCCGCCTCCGGCCGTTCCGGCTGCCCAGTCCTGAATATAACCGGTGATTGCAGTAGCGCAGGCCGGGACGCTCGGTAACCAGCAGTTATGACCTTCGCTCACCTTGGTAACCAGCCGAGAGCCGGCAGGATTATCCAGATCGATTAAAGGATTTGCAGCAGCATAAGCATCGTTGACGTTATCGTCGCGCACGAACATGGGTGTCTGTCCCACGGTCGGGGTATGGCATGCGCCACACTTGTTGGGTACCCGCAATGGCTCCCAGATGTTTACCTGGAACGCGCGAATATCCTCTGTTAGTGCAACGGGTCCCGTGTAGGCGGATATTCCCAGATTGCCTGTATTATTTGATAAACCTGCAGTCGGATTGGTTTCGGTGGATGCACCACCGCCACAGGCGCTCAGCAGAAAAGCCGCCAGTAACAACATGCCGAAGCGCAGGATAAAACGCAGCGTGTGACGATCAATACTCACTGATAAAAAATCAATGGCTGGATTCATGATACCTTTCCCCTAATGTTTTCTTATCAGTCGCCCATGCACTGCGTGGCAGCGCTGGCAAAGACCTGTTTCATGCTCTTGTTGTTTGCGTTGTAGTCGACCAGCAAGGCGTCCAACTGGCCTTGAGTCGGCTCACCCAGGCAAACAGCCCTGTAAGCCTTGGTCGCCTGGCAACGTTCAAACGCCACGCTGTTCGCCAGTTCGGCGCCCATCGACGCAGCGCCGCTTCCGCTGCCACTGCTGCCACTGCCGCTGGTCGCCCACCCCAGGTTCGCATTGGGCCCACTACGCCAGTAGTTATCCCAATTGTCGTTCGGTGTTACATAACCCGGATTGAAATTATCAGAGTTAATAAGATATTTCGGCTGCACTAAGCCGGGGGTATAGACCAGCTGGCCGGCGTCTTCATTGCCTTCAGGATATTCAAATTCGTAGTAGGCGAACGCCTGTGCCATAGGATCCATACCGGTATGACAACCGATACAGCTGTTCATGAAGATCCGGCTGTCACCACCCGGACTGCGGCTGACGTCCTGGCGAATGCGATCTGCGGTGCGGGTGGTATCTTCTACTTCCTCCATGTCCTTGCACAAATGATTGAGCATGGCGAAACGGAACATGGCACGGTTGGTACCGTCGATGAAAAAGGCGCGGGCGGCGGCCCGGGTGGTAAAAACACCGGCCGGGGCAGCGATTGTTTGTGGCACCTGGTCCAGGTTTGCCTGGAGACTCAGATCGACGCCGGTTGCCTCCAGGTCCTCATAATGGTCATTATTGCTTGGCGATACCGCGCGAACCCCTGGTCCGGGGTTGCCCACATAGGTAAATGGCGCGGAAAACAGCTGATTGAAAGGCACGTCGTCGCGGATCATGCCAATCACCAGGGCGGTGTAGTCATTCAGCGGCGCAAAAACATCCTGTGCTTCATTGGTCCAGGGCGTAGCAAAATTTTTCAGGGTGACGTTGTAGAAATACTTCGCGTTCTCGGGATTCTGGGTCGGGTCGATAGCCAGCAACGCCGCTGCTTTCGAACTCGTCGCCATGGCGGTTACCATATCATCCAGTACCGCGGCTGTCGGCGATACGCCGGTCAAACGGTCGTGCATGCGTTTGGCCTGTTCGCGCTGACCGGCGAACGCCGGCAATGTCAGCGCCAGCGCCATAACGCCCGCTGCGAGCCTGAAAGGTAACCTGCTGTCCCTGTTGTCCCCCCGGCTGGCTCGAATCTGCTCTTGCTCTGTCTTCGTCATTGGAAGCCCCGTTTATTCGTTATCTGTCACGGCCGGATAGTTAGCAAATTCCGGTCCAGCCGGTAAACACCCAGTGTTGAGAGCGAATCTAAAGCACAAAACGCCACCGTGCTGTGAACCAGTCCACATTTATCGGCATTACCTGAGCAAGACTTGATACGCACCGCACACACCAAAAGGCTTTAACCGCGCGGATTTCCCAATTTGTGACCGGGTTCACGGATCAAATTAGAGCCTTCACTCTATAGTCGCTACAGATGCGGCTTTGACGTTGTCACCAATTGCAGACAACGTCTGCATCCAGCAACAGGTGAAGGAAATCCCGATCTGGCCGTATATAGCCACATAGCCGTATATATAGGTTGTAGCGGCGATTTAATGTGGCCGACAGGAACCAGGCCTGATCTTTGCTTGTTTAAATACCGGGCTAGCGACAGGCCATAGGTAGCAGCGGATAGGCAATGAGTGAAATTAACAACAAAAACATTATGTTAGATATGATTAATAAAGGGGCATCCATGGCTGGCAAAGCAGCGCAGGATCAAATCACCTGTGGATCACGCATCGTGGCAGGCGTGCTGTTACTGGCCAGCACCGTGCTCACTTCCTGCGGTGGCGGCGATATTGTGGGCGGCAGCGGTGGCGGCGGCCTGGACCCACTGGTAGCAGACTTCGGTATCGCCTATGTAAGACAACCGGTACCGGAAATGGATGACGCGGATATCCGCGACCCTGCCAGCTTCATCCCCGGTGGTGTACTGATATTCCGCGATCTTGCCTCGCCCGGAGCTGCCGAACGCAATGTTACTGGCGCTCTAACCGGCGCGCTGGGTGACGTCAAGGACGTCGAAATATCCTATGACGGCAGCAAACTGTTATTTGCCCTGCGTCTGCCGGATATTGAAAACGCTGCTCCGGAAGACCAGCCCACCTGGAATATCTGGGAGTACGAAATTGCCAGCAGCACCCTGACACGCGTCATTCAATCCGACCTGGAGGCCGAGAAAGGACAGGATATCGCGCCTCATTACCTGCCTGACGGCCGGATAATTTTCACATCCACTCGCCAGCGCACCTCCAAGGCCACACTTGTCGATGAAGGCAAACCCCAGTTTGCAGCACTGGATGAAAGCCGCAACAACCCGGCTTTTGTGCTTCACGTCATGGAAGGCGATGGTACCGGTATCCAGCAGGTCTCGTTCAACCAGAGTAACGATCTGGATCCGGTAGTCCTCGAAAGTGGGGAAGTGGTGTTTTCACGCTGGGACAACGCACCGGGAAATAACGCAGTCCATCTGTACAAAATGAACCCGGATGGCTCCAATCTGCAACTGCTTTACGGCGCCAACAGCCATGACACCGGTACCAACGGTGCGACGGTTCAGTTTACCCAGGCACGTGAATTTCCGGATGGCGAAATCATGGCTTTACTGAAACCCTTTACCGGCGCGTTTCAGGGTGGTGACATCATCAAAATTGATACCACCAACTATGTAGACAACACCCAGACCACAGCGATCAACCAGGGGATACTGGCCGGACCTGCACAGGCTTCGGTAGCTTTCAATACCGTTAGATCGGACAACCTGCCCGCTCTGGGCGGCAGATTCAGTTCCTTCTATCCATTCTGGGACGGCACCAACCGCGCGTTGGTTGGCTGGACTCCGTGCCGCCTGCTGGAAAACAGCCTCATTGTACCTTGCACCACAGAACTCCTGAGTAACCCCAATGTTGTGGAAGCAGCACCGCTGTTTAGTGTTTATCTGTACGATATGGACGCGCTAACCCTGCAACCGATATTCATCCCGCAGGAAGGCGTTCTATACCGTGACGTGGTTGCCGGCCAGCCCCGTCAGCTGCCTTCTATAATTTCCGATGGGCAGGCACCAGCAACTGCAAGCTACGACTTTGATCCCGCGCTGGTGAGCGAAAATGTCGGCATTCTCAATATCCGCAGCGTGTATGACTTTGATGGCAGCTTCAACGGCTTCGGTGCAGCGGCCGCAGACATTGAAACACTGGCTGACCCCGCTCTGACCACCACGGCCGATGACAGGCCCGCACGCTTCCTGCGCATTGTTAAACCCGTCAGCATACCTGACCGTGACCTGGTCACGTTGCCCGGTACAGCATTCGGCCGCAGCGCCGGCCAGCTGATGCGCGAAATAATCGGTTATGCGCCGATTGAACCGGATGGCTCGGTACGGGTAAAGGTTCCCGCCAACATACCTTTCGCCATCAATGTTCTTGATAAAGATGGCAGGCGCATCAGCGACCGCCACCAGAACTGGTTACAGCTTCGGCCCGGTGAAGTGATGACCTGCAACGGTTGCCATGCGAGGAATTCCGGTGTATCGCATGGCCGCGAGGGTCTCTTCAATCCTTTATATAGTGGTGCGCCAGGCGATGCCTACAACTTCAATGGCTCAAGTCTGTTCGGCAACTTCGGCGAAACAATGGCAGATGCGCGCACTCAGTTCGATACTTCTGCGCTTGATCTGTCCGTGGATATCGACTACGAAGACGTTTGGTGGGCAATAGACACGCCCTTTGATTACAGCTATGCTGAGCTCAATGATGATGTCGTCGACCCAACAGTGGATCCACTGCTGACACCACCGGTAGCTGCCGCCTGCCTGGGGGGCTGGACCGTAGACTGCCGGATAACGATCAATTACGAAACTCATATCCACCCGATCTGGAGCAAGAACCGCGTAGCCGGTGCCTGCACCAGCTGTCACTCAAACGTCGATAATATGATGAACCCGATGGTACCGCCTGGGCAGCTGGATCTGTCCGACGGCCCGGACCAGCAGGTTCCCGACCATTTTAAATCGTACCGCGAACTGTTCTTCCCGGATGACGAGCAAAGCCTGGATGCCTTCGGCCAGATACGGGATACGGTGCAAGACACCGACGCTTTTGGCAATCCACTGTTCCAGCAAGCCAGCGACGCTAACGGCAACCTGCTTTTCATACAGGAAACCGGCAGTCTCCAGTTTGTACAGGCAACCGACAACGACGTCCTGTTGCTCGACGGCAGCGGCAATCCGGCCCTGGTTCCCCTGTTCACGCCAGCCACCGACTCAGTTGGCAACCCGCTGCAGGTGCAGGACATCGACAGCAACAACGCCCTGCAGTTCGACGCCATGGGTAACCCGATTATGGTGCAGGCTTTCAGCGAAGGCACTGATGCCGGTGGCAACCCGCTGCTCATTCAGGACTTCTCGGCAAACGGCATCCCGCAGGTTGATGGTAGCGGCAACCCTGTATTCAGGCAGGCTGTCGATGCCACTGGCAACTTGATGTTTGAGGCTGATGGCATCACGCCGGTTTTTATACCCATTCTGATACCTTATATGGAACCGGTGCTCATCACGGTTAACGTTCCCCAGGTCATGTCTGTGAACGGCGCCCTGGCCAGCGGTAATTTCTTCGACCGCTTCAGTGATGCGACGATAGGAACAGTGAATCATGTCGGCATGCTGAACCCGGCGGAACTGAAGCTTATCGCCGAATGGCTGGATATAGGCGGACAGTACTACAATAATCCGTTTGATGTTCCTCAGTAGGTGTTGACTGCCTAAGTAACCGATTGTCGTATTAATAAGGACGTAGATACGCAGTGACTCTAAACGCGCCACTCCTCCAGCATGCACTACTTGTGCTGTTCTGCATGACGTTTGCTGCGAGAAACGCCGGCGCCGGTCTGATCGGCAATCTGTTTGCCGATAAACAGCCGATTGAAGTACAGGTTGAAGACCCCTATATTGAACTACACACCGGTGCCGGGGAGGGTTACCCGGTTTTCCACGTCGAGGAAAAGGAAGCCTGGATCGAGATTCTCAAGCGTAAAACCGACTGGTTCAAGGTACGCACCCTGTCCGGCAAAGAAGGCTGGGTAGCCCGCGAACAACTGGAACGTACACTGACGCCCGCTGGCGAATACACAGACATCACGGATGCCACAAAAACAGAGTTCGCCTTCCACCGCTGGGAAATGGGCGGTATGGGTGGCGATTACGAAGGCGGTGAAGTGATAACCGTCTATGGCGGATTCTTCTTCACACCAAACCTGTCCGCAGAAATTTCCGCATCAAAATTGTTTTTCGATAATTCCGACGCCGATATGGCTGATGCCAGCTTGCTTATTCACCCCTATCCATCCTGGCGCTTTTCACCATTTTTCACTATTGGCACCGGCGTGATAAACAATGACCCCGACTCGACGCTGGTCGAGGAACAGGACCAGACGGACCAGCTTGCCCATGTAGGCGCCGGGCTGCGCGTCTACCTGGCCCGGCGTTTTATTTTCAGGGCGCAGTATAAGCACTATGTCATTTTCGAGAATACGGACGACAGACCGGGAAATGACAATAACCAGGAGATTGACGAATGGAAAGCGGGATTCGCGTTCTTTTTTTGAAAACAGCTGCAACAATGGCACTTGTTACCGGCGCCGGTATCGCTCCGGCAGTTATGGCCGAATCACCCGAACAGGTGATACGCCCGGAAATCGAGCGTCGCGAAGTGCGTGAAGCCGATATCGACACCGAAGACTTTGAAATCGGCATATTCGGCGGCCTGATGAATGTTGAGGACTTCGGGACCAATCCGGTATACGGCGCTCGCGCAGCCTATCACGTGACGGAATACATTTTTGTCGAAGGCGCCTACGGCCGCACGTCGACTGAGGAGACCAGCGCCGAGCGGCTGAGTGGTTTCCAGATAGTAGATGACCGGGACCTTGATTATTGGAACGTGTCCTTTGGTTTCAATATCCTTCCGGGCGAATCCTTTATTGGCAGTAAATGGGCCTTTACCTCGGATTTCTACATCATAGGTGGAGCTGGCAGCACAAGCTTTGGGGGGGAGGATGAATTCACCTGGAACGTGGGCTTCGGCTACAAAGTGCTGGCCAACGACTGGCTGGCGTTTCGCGTCGATGCCCGCGACCACGTATTCGATGTCGATCTGCTGGGTGAATCACAGACCAACCATAATCTTGAGTTTACCGGAGGACTGTCGATATTTTTCTGAAGTGTGGACGGGATCTCATTTTTCACTCGCCTGGCTGCCGATAAACCGCTGGCAGCGGTGTGCTGTAACCCGATTCCCATCACAATTTGGAATGCAGGAGAAAACCAATGATTACACTGACAAAAACCATTAGACAGGCGGTACGCGCAGTCGCCATTAGCAGCCTGCTGATTGCAGGCACAGCTTACGCTGATATCAATGCTGGTCCGGCTCCTGATTTCACGCTCAAAAACCAGGCCGGTAGCAATCTGCGGCTGAGCGAATTCCGCGGTGAGGTTGTAATGATAAACTTCTGGGCGTCATGGTGCGCACCTTGCCTCCAGGAAATGCCCCTGCTTGATGAACTCTACACCCAGTACCAGCCAATGGGCTTTACCATTCTCGGCGTTAACGTCGAAGAGGACTCCACAAAAGCCAGGCAGTTGCTCAAGAATATACCGGTAAACTTTCCGGTGCTGTTCGACAATAGCAGCGATGTCAGCAAGCTTTACAATGTCGTAGCCATGCCCAGTACCGTGCTGGTGGACCGCGATGGCAATATCCGCTACCTGCACCAGGGCTATAAACCCGGCTATGAGGAATCCTATCAACAGCAGGTACGGGAGCTGATCAAGGAATAAACGTGAAACTCGCAGGAATTCTTCTCACATCCATACTGTTTCTACTGGGCGGCTGCAGCAATATAGAGCCGTGGGTAAAACCTTACGAACGGGCACACCTGGCCGACCCTATCATGAGTTTTGGTCGCGACCCGGTAGCAGACAGTTACATGAACCACATCTACCAGGTCAGGGAAGGCGCCCGCGGAGCAGAAGGCGGGCATGGGGGTGGTTGTGGGTGTAACTAGAGTATCCCTGACAGGGATACTGTTCGCGCTGATCCTTGCCAGCCCCGCAGCGCTGGCCGGCGTACTTCCTGAAGACCGTGCAGATGCACTTTACCACTCCTATGACGGCGGTGGAGTGGAGGTGACCGGACCTTCCTACCTGGTCCGCAAGGGGAACAACAAGAGTTATTCAGCTTCCGTAAACTACTATGTCGACAGTATCAGTAGTGCATCAGTCGACGTACTGACCCAGGGTAGCCCGTATAACGAGCAGCGCACCCAATGGACCGGCAGCATAGACTACCTGCATGCTGACACCACTATGTCGGCAGGCTACAGCAACAGCGACGAAAGCGACTACAAATCCGATACCTACAACTTCAGCCTCAGCCAGGCCATGTTTGGTGACCTGACAACCGTAACACTGGGCTATGCGTACGGTGACGATGACGTTTCCAGCAACGTCGATTCGACCTTCGAAAGATCGGCGGAACACAGGAACTACCATGTTTCCCTGACCCAGGTGCTCACCAAAGATCTTCTGCTGAGCCTGAATTATGATGCCGTCACCGACAAGGGTTATTTACAGAACCCCTATCGCAGAGTACGCGTCCAGAACGACCCCTTCGATCCTTCTGCAGGCTGGAATTTCAATACGCCGGAAACCTATCCCGATACGCGCACCAGTAACGCCTTCTCTGCCAATTTTATGTACTATCTCCCGTACCGGGCTGTTGTCAAGGGCGGCTACCGTTACTACACGGATGACTGGGATATTGATGCCCACAACGCCGAAATCGGCTATATACACCCACTCTGGGACCGATGGGTTGTCGAGTTCAAATATCGCTACTATCAACAGACAGATGCCGATTTCTACTCTGACCTGTTCCAGTTCCCCAACCAGCAAAACTTCATGGGGCGCGACAAGGAGCTGAGCGAGTTTCACGACAATACGCTAGGCGTCGCCTTGAGCTACGACGTGTTTGAACACGGCTGGGGATATCTTGAAAAAGCGACGCTTAATTTCACCTATAATCGCATCTGGTTCGACTACGACAACTATACTGATGCCAGGCAGACAGTTCCGCCCGAGTATGATTTTACAGCTGACGTCTTCCAGCTGTTTGCCTCTGTCTGGTATTAGGCACTGAGTGCAGCCTTGCGTGCGCTGAATCCATTTCTGTTGATGCTGGTGATTTCGACACCGGTCAGCGGCGGCTGGTTGCACGAAGACGCCGACATCATGGGTACCCGTATAACCGTAGAGCTGTTTCATGCGGACCCGGCCATTGCCCGCCAGGGCGTAGACACCGTCCTTCGGGAGATGCGGCGTATCGACACCAGTATGAGTCCGTACATCGCTACCAGCGAGCTGTCCCGGCTCAACGTCGACGCACAGCACGAAGCTTTTGTCGCTAGCGACGAACTGTTCGCATTGATTCAGCGTTCACAGTATTTCTCTGACCTGACCGGTGGTGCATTCGATATAACCTTTGCCAGTGTCGGGTTCCTTTATGACTATCGCAATGCCATCAAACCTGACGATTCCAGGCGCCAGGAAGCCGCCGCGCTAATTAACTATCACAACCTGATTCTTGACGAAACCGGACACAGTGTAACTTTCAGCACGCCCGGGGTGCGCATTGATCTTGGTGGTATTGCCAAAGGTTACGCCGTTGATCGCTGCATCTTGCTGTTGCAGGAACTCGGCATCGAGCAGGCACTGGTCACCGCCGGTGGTGACAGCAGAATGATGGGAGACCGCTGGGGCAGGCCCTGGACTATCGGCATACGCGACCCGAGAGATGCGGATAAAATGGTCGCGGTTATCCCGCTGATGGATGTTGCGGTGTCGACGTCGGGCGACTACCAGCGCTACTTCGAAAAAGATGGTGTTCGCTACCACCACATCATCAACCCGAAATCCGGTGATTCCGCCCGCGAGTTGCAAAGTGTCACTATCATCGGCCCCGATGCGACCACTACCGATGCACTTTCGACCAGCGTATTCGTACTGGGACTTGAAGCAGGCCTGAAACTGATCGACCGGCTGCCGGATATTGATGCCATCCTGGTGGATCAACACGGCAGAATGCATTACTCCGACAACCTGCAACCCGCCCAAAATACACGCACCAGCGTCAAACCTGTGTCAGAACCTGTCGCCCATTGAAGACGGACCATGTCCCTATATACTCGAACACTGTATCTGTCCTGGTTCCTGCCACTATTTTGGCGCATTCTGGTGCATGGCATGGCGCTGAACATGAACAAACCGCGATACTGCCGACAAGGCACCATCTGGCACAGACTTTGCCTTGATTCTGAAAGGAATATTCTATAATTAACAGAACCGAAAGTGTAGATTCAGGCTTGTAAGCAGATTCACGTTCAGCATGTGAACCAGATCTCAGAAACCGGGCCAGTCTACCGGTGATACTTGCCCGGGTATGTGCACATACCCGACATGCCGATGGAGGGCGTATGAAAGCGTTACACAGGGGAATACTGGCCGGGTTACTGCTCTGGCCATTGCTGCTTGCGGCAGAAAGCAAGGCGCCGGCTGAAAGCGGCATCAGGGAGGACGTCCAGACTCTCAAGCAACAGGTACTGGAACTCAACAGGGATCTGTTCCTGCTTGAGGAGGAGCTCCTGTTTCCCTCCAATACCCAGATCTCCGTATTTCTCTCCATGAATGTCGGCGAATTTTTCCAGCTTGATTCAGTAAAAATCAAAATCGACGGAAAGGAAGTTGCTGATTACCTGTATACCCAGCGGGAAATCGATGCGTTGGTGCGGGGGGGCGTACAACGCATTCATATTGGCAACCTGCGCACCGGTGAACACGAACTCGTTGCTTTCTTCATCGGCAAGGGTCCAAAGGGTCGTGACTACAAACGTGGTACCACTATGACGATCAACAAGGGTCTTGGACCCAAGTACGTTGAGTTGAAAATCGTCGACCAGACAAAAAACTATCAGCCCGAGTTTGAAGTCAAGGAATGGTAATGCCGAAGCTCCGCCTTCAGTTCCTGCTGTTCTGGATCTGGCTGGCAGTAGCCACCAATGGTTTTGCTGTTTCCGTAAAACCGCACGAAGTCCGCGACCTTCACTATGGTGAAATCCTGTTCCACTTCTACCAGGAAGATTACTTTACCGCCATCACTCATCTCCTGGTTGCCCAAAAACAGACCAATCTGCAGCACCACCAGCAGGAATCGGAACTGTTGCTGGGTGGCCTGCAACTCTCCTATGGCATGCTCGACCAGGCAGAGGCACGCTTCAATCGCCTGCTGGATGAGGATACTGACCCGGAACTGCGCAACCGGGTATGGTTCTACCTGGCCAAGATAGCCTACCAGCGTAGCCGACACGAGCAGGCTTTTAACACACTGCAAAAAATCGGCAAGCCAAAAGACAAGAAGGTACGCGCAGAGTTAGCCTTGCTTAACGCTAATATACACATGGAAATGGGAAAAGATGCCGAGGCTGCCGAAATCCTCAAAAATGCATCTGCACCGGAAGGCTGGGAGGAGTTCCTGCGTATCAACCGCGGTATCGCCCTGTTACGTGCCGGAGATATAAAGGAAGGCCAGGCAACGCTCGACAAGCTGGGGAAAAAACGTTCTGATAATGAAGAATTGCGTGCGTTGCGTGATCGCGCCAACCTCGGGCTGGGCTACGAACTGTTGCGCAAGGGCGAAGCCGAACAAGCGCGCAAATATCTTAACCGGGTGCGCCTGCAGGGTCCATTCATGCAAGCCGCATTACTGGGTGCCGGCTGGGCTGATACCGAGCGTGGTGACTATGAACAGGCGCTGACTCCCTGGCTGGCTCTCCTGAAGCTATCAAGCCATGATGCGCCGGTACAGGAAGCGCATCTCGCCGTTCCCTACGCTTTCACAAAAATTGGTGACAACAAACGTTCTAACTATTTTTACAAGCAGGCACTGGATTTTTTTGACCAGGAACAGCAATACCTGGGTGACGCCATACAGGCTGCGCACTCAGGCGCGCTGGTCTCGCTGCTCAGCCACAGGGATAGCGATCCCGGTTCGTCCGGAGGCTGGCTTAACGAGCACCCTACACTGGAAGACGTGCCTTCCGGTCGTTACCTGGTAGATGTACTGTCGGGACATAAATTCCAGGAGTCGCTGAAAGACTACCGGGATCTCGGCTACCTCAAACAACTGCTACATACCTGGCTGGACAATATCAGTGTCTACTATGACATGGTCGATGCGCGGAGACTGGCTTACGAAAAGCGCGCACCGCTGGTCAGAGAACGCCTGAATAAACAGGAAGCCGCTTCCTTCCAGCAACGCTGGCAAGAATATAATACCCGGATCCAGGACGATCGCCGTAGCGGTGATCCACTGAAGCTTGCAACAGGTAAAGAAAAACAGCAGTGGACGACATTGCAGCAGATGCAGGAAAAACTGAGCTCCCTGCCCGCAGAACCACGCTTTAAAAAAATGCAGGACAAGGCGCGCTGGCTGCAAGGCGTCCTTTACTGGCAGATCCAGTCTGATTACAAATCACGACTATGGGAAGCCGAAAAACAGATAAAGGAACTGGGAAACCTGATCAGCGAGACAACCCGCAACAACCAGCACGTAACAGATGCGCTGTCAGACGTCAAAATGGGCTTTAATGGATTTGATACACGCATAGAAACCTTGCGTGGACGCATCCAGGCGCTGCTACCGCGAATCGATATTGCACGTGAAGATGCCAGCGGGAACCTCCAGCAACTGGCACTCGAGGAGCTTGAGATTCGCCGGCAGAGGCTGGCCAGCTACAGGCTGCAGGCCCGTTATGCGCTGGCACGCAGTTACGACCAGGTGTCACAGAAACACGAGGGTGAAGAGCAGCAGTGAAACCGTTGACACCACTACTGTCGCTGGTACTTGCCCTGTCACTGGGAGGCTGTTCTCTGTTTTCGCGCTTTGATAACGATGCCTACACCACTGTTGGCTCGCTGTCTCCGGAGGAATTGCCAGAAGTCCCCCAGGGTGACCCCGAAAAAGACCGTGCCGCAGCCTCATTGCACTACGAGGCCTTTCTGCAGGAATCACCGGGCAGCGAATATGCACCGGAAGCCATACGTCGTCTTGCCGATTTGCAGCTCGCCACCGAGCAGGACGCTTTAGAGAAAGGCGCGCCATCCACGGGCACACGATCCCGTGCAGCACAGCTTTACGAGGAACTACTCGACCGCTACCCGGATCGCCAGAACAACGACAGTGCCCTGTATCAACTTGCGCGCGCCTATGACCAGGTCGGTGAGACTGAACCCTCAATGCAGGCGCTGACCCGTTACACAAAAGAATACAACGTGGGTGACAAATACGATGAAGCCCAGTTCCGCCGTGGCGAGTTTCTGTTTATCCGACGCGACTACGCGCAGGCCGAGCGAGCGTACCAGGCGGTCATCGACAGCCAGGGAGCTGCTTCCGCCTTCCACCAGCAGGCATTGTACAAACTCGGCTGGGCACACTTTAAACAGGGTCACTATCAAGCCGCCTTAAACGCCTATATGCAACTGCTTGATGAAAACATCCCCGCGCATGATTCAGCCAGTCTGCCGGATTATGTTAAACGCACGGAACAGGAGCGTCTGAATGACACGCTGCGTGCCATCAGCCTGAGTTTTACCTATCTTGGCGACAGTGACGAGGTACGGTCCTATTTCGAGCGCGAGGGTAACCGCGCATATGAACCGTTGATTTATGCCAATCTGGCCACCCTGCATCTCAGCAAGGAGCGCTACACCGACGCTGCAGAGACCTATAGTCTGTTTGCGAAGGTGCATCCACAACACAATGAAGCACCACTGTTTCAGTCTCGTGTAATCGATGTCTACAAACAGGCAGGGTTCGGTGAACGGGTACTTACAGAGAAGAAGGCTTTCGTAGTGCGCTACGAACCCGCGAGCGACTACTGGAAACAGCGGGACCCGGCACAGTCTCCCTATATCCTGCCCCAGGTCCAGCGTCATTTGCGGGATGTGGCCCGTCACTATCACGCCCTGGCACAACAACAGAAAAAACCCGAAACCTTTGCGGAAGCCGGGCGCTGGTATCAGCTCTATTTGCGTGCCTTCCCGGACAGCGAACAGGCTCCCTACATGAACTTCCTGTACGCCGAACTGCTCACCAGCAGCGGACAACACGGCCTTGCGGCCGTCCAGTACGAACGTACCGCTTATGAATACAGCGAACACAGGAAATCATCCGAAGCCGGCTACGCAGCACTGCTTGCTTACCAGAAACACGAACCCACGCTCAAAGGCACTGCCAGGGCGAACTGGCACCGCACCGGTATAAACAGTGCGTTGCGCTTTGCCGGCCGGTTCCCGGACCACAAGCAGGCACTGCCAGTGCGCACGCTTGCCGCGCAACAGCTGTATGCCCTGAAAGACTATGAGGCCGCCATCGAAGCTGCACAACCGGTAGCTGATAACCCCGCCGCGCCGCAAGACCTTCAGTTGTCAGCCTGGACAGTGATTGCCCACGCCCGCTTTGACCAGCAGGATTACCACCGGGCCGAAGCCGCCTACCAGCAGGTGCTCACCCGCACCGCTCCAGACAGCAAAAAACGCGGCAAATTACAGGAAAAACTTGCTGCCAGCATCTACAAGCAGGGTGAGCAGGAGAAAGCTGCCGGAGATCTGCTTGCCGCCGCGGGACATTTTCTGCGCATCAAGGACGCAGTACCGGGCTCCGCCATCAATGTAACCGCGCAGTACGATGCAGCGGCTGCCTACATTGCGCTGCAACGTTGGCCGGATGCAATCCGTATCCTGGAACAATGGAGAGTCAGCTACCCCGGCAACAAACTGCAGGATGATGTGACCCGTAAACTGGCAGTGCTGTATCAGGAAAACAAGCAACCATTACGGGCTGCCGGAGAATTCGAGCGTATTGCCACGATGCAGACAGACCCGGCACTAAGGCGTGAAGCCGCCTGGACCTCGGCCACCCTGTATCAGCAGGCCGGTCGTGAACAGCAGGCAATCGCTGCCTACATACGCTTTGTAAAGCAGTACCCACACCCGGTTGAACAGGCCATGGAGGCCCGCTACCAGCTGGTCCAGTTGTTCCTGAAAACCAGGACCCCTGGCAAAGTGCGTTACTGGCAAGAGCAGATTGTCGCATCTGACAAGGCCGCCGGGAGCGCGCGCTCAGACCGGACCCGCTTCCTCGCAGCAAACGCCAGACTGGCACTGGTTAGCGCTGATCTCGAGGCCTACAAGGGTGTCATGCTGAAGAATCCGTTGAAGAAAAATCTCGCGCGCAAGAAAAAATATATGCAGGCCACCATCAAGGGCTACAATGAAGCGGCCGCTTACAAGGTGTCGGAGGTAACCACCCAGGCCACCTTCAGTATCGGTGAACTGTATGTCGACTTCAGCAAGGCGCTGATGGCATCCGAACGCCCACAGAATCTCAATGCCGAGGAGCTTGAGCAATACGACATCCTGCTGGAAGAACAGGCTTACCCTTTTGAGGAAAAAGCGATAGAGGTACACGAAGCCAACGCGCAACGTACTGTTGACGGACTGTATGACGAATGGGTAAGAAAAAGTATGGTAGCGCTGGCAAAACTGATGCCGGTACGCTATGCCAAGGAAGAGAAGAGTGAAGACTTTGCTGCCATATTGCAATAAAATCGGGGCCACTTGCATGGTGGTATTGCTACTGCTGCTGACTGGTTGCAGCGGTACCGCAACACGCGAAGAGAAGGCGGATGCTCCAGTGAAGCTGCCGAAAAACTATGATAATGCGCTGGTGCTGATGCAAAGCGGCGACTACCAGGCAGCTATCCCCGTATTGCAGGCATTTATTGAAGAGCAGCCACAGCTCGCCGGGCCCTATCTAAACCTGGGCATTTCCTATCAGAAAACAGGCCAGTTTGAGGCGGCCGTAGCAGCCCTGATAAAAGCGACGGAACTAAATCCCGATAACACCATTGCCTACCAGCAACTGGGCATAACCTATCGCGAACAGGGCAACTTCAAAGCCGCCCTGGACGCCTACACATTTGCCTTGAAGCTGGATTCCGGTTACGCACTCGCGCATCGTAATATAGGCATTCTCTATGATCTTTATCTGCAGCAACCCACGCAGGCGCTAAATCATTATAAGCGCTATCTGGAACTGATCGGTGAACCGGACGAGACAGTCGATCGCTGGGTAATCGATCTGGAACGGCGCACCGGCAGCACCAGTGCGAGATCGACACCATGAAACTGTTAACAGGATTAACCATTACTATAGTCATGCTGACGGCTTCGCTGTCCGCACTGGCCGAGGAGCAGATGGAGCTGGATGGCATGGCCGTAATTGGCAACCGCGAGCTACCCAAGGCGCTGTTCATCGTGCCGTGGAAAGACCCCGGCGCAGATTTGACACCCGAACGCCCGGTAAATAGCCTGATTGACGAGGCCCTGCAACCTGTCGATCCGGATGTTTTCAGACGCAAACTGGATTATTTCGACACAGTTCACAAAACGGACTAAAGATACGGGGAAAATCCCCGAGAAACAGTAGGCACTTTTAAGGAGTTAACGATGGATATCTACTCGACATTTGTACAGTTTTTCCAGTCCGGCGGGATGTTTATGTATCCCATCGTTGTCGTTCTGGCACTCGGCACTGCCATTGCCCTGGAGCGTTATATCTACCTGACAGCGGCGCGCGCCACTAATCAGCGCATCTGGAAACAGGTCATGCCGCTGCTTATGGAGGGTAAGTACGGCCAGGCCATTGCCCTTACCGAAAAGTCCAAGTCCGCACTCAGTCGCATCCTGCGCTACGGACTGGATCGCACCGATAGCAAAGCAGCGCATCGGGATGACGTAGAAGTCGCCATGGAAGAAGGCCTGATGGAAACTGTACCGCGCCTGGAAAAACGCACCCACTACCTGGCAACATTCGCCAATATTGCCACTCTGCTGGGCCTGCTGGGCACCATTATGGGCCTCATCCAGGCGTTTACTGCCGTCGCCAACGCCAACCCGGCTGAGAAAGCCGATATGCTGTCCGCCAGTATCTCGGTCGCCATGAACACCACCGCGTTCGGACTGATGGCTGCAATTCCACTGCTACTGATCTACACAGTGTTGCAGACCAAGACCACAGAGCTTGTCGATAGCCTGGAAATGGCATCCGTCAAGTTTCTCAATATCCTGACCGAGCGTAGTGGAAACGCCACCTGATGCGACGTCGCTTGCATAAAAAACATTCCGGCAAGCCGCCGGAACTGGATATCACGGCCTTTATGAACCTGATGGTCATACTGGTGCCATTCCTGCTGATTTCCGCCGTATTTTCGCGCATCACAATCCTGGAACTGGACCTGCCTGCGCCCGGCGCGGTGAAGCAGGAGATCAAGGATGAGCCAGAGAAGCTGCAACTCGAAGTCATTGTCAGAAAAGACGTTATAGAAATTGGCGACCGCAAGCGCGGCTTACTGAAAACGGTGGAAGTAAATCCCGACGGCAGCTACCTGCAACAGGTCTCTGACATGCTGCAGCAGATAAAGGCACGTTTTCCTGACAAGCGGGATATCACCCTGTTGCTGGAAACAGACATAGCATACGAACGCCTGGTGGAAATGATGGATACACTGCGCATCGTAAAGGTCGAACAGGAAGATGAATTGATTAATGCCGAGCTGTTTCCGGTTATTTCCATCGGCGACGCTCCCGAGGCCAGGCTGAGCGAGCCCAAAAGGAACAGCAAATGAAGCAATCCCGCCGCGCCAAACGCATGGAGCGCCACTACAAGCGCAACAAGGGTGCGCCCTCGTTCAACATGGTCTCGCTGATGGATATCTTTACCATCCTGGTATTTTTTCTGCTGGCGAACTCGGGGGAAGGCGAGGTGTTGCCGAGCACCAGAAATATCGAGCTACCCGAATCCATCGCCGAACAGAAACCACGGCAAAACGTGGTTGTCATGGTCACTGCAACCGAAATCCTGGTTCAGGGCAGCCGGGTAATTTCGGTTAGCGAGGTTGAAAACAGCAAGGGTCTGGTGATCGAGCCACTCAAGGCCGCTCTGGAACGACAGAACCAGCGCCGTATTCTGCGAGGCGCTGCTGCGGATAAAGCCAAGCCTTTGGAAGTCACCATAATGGGTAACAAATTGATTCCCTACCGACTGCTGAAAAAGGTCATGGCGACCAGCACGGAGGCCGGATTCGGGAAAATCTCTCTGGCCGTAATGCAGAAAGCTGCCGCCCTGGAGAGTTAGGAAATATGATGGTCTATTCCCACTCACTGTCGTTACCCTGGTCGATTTCAGCGGAAGACGAACGCCGTTACCGCAAGATTCTGACCATCACGCTGGTGCTCACGCTAGCGCTGGGTATTGCTATACCCATGCTGCCGGTCTTCGAGAAACCCGTAGAAGAGGAAGTCGAGCTTCCACCGCGCATTGCCCAGCTGATTTTCGAAAAAAAGACCGAGCCCAAACCGTTCAAGAAACCCGAGAAGATAGAAAAGAAACCGGAACCGAAACCGGTTGCGAAAAAGAAACCGCTGCCCAAGAAGAAGGTACCGCCCAAGGTTGTAAAGAAGGCGGAGCCGAAGAAACCGAAAGTAGATGCTATTGAGCAGGCACGTAAAAAAGCTTCTACAGCTGGTCTGCTGGCCTTGCAGGATTCGCTTGCCGACCTGCGTGACCAGTCAGTCGATGAACTGAGCGGTGCAAAACGCCTGAGCAACAGTGGCTCAACTGCGAGAAAAACAGAGCGCGCGCTGATTACCTCCAAGGTAGGCAGTGGCAGCCGGGGCATCAATACCTCCAGGATGAGTCGTGACACCGGATCGACACAGCTTGCCGCGCGTACCGCAACCGAAGTAAAAAGCACCATTGCCAAAACAGCAGACAAAAGCGCTCGCAAGAGAAACCACGCTGCCTCGCGCAGTATTGAGGAAATACAGGTCGTATTCGATCGTAACAAGAGTGCAATTTACGGCCTGTATAATCGCGCGTTACGTAAAGATCCTACGCTGCAAGGCAAGCTGGTAATTCGTTTGACTATCTCGCCTTCGGGAAAGATTACCAAGATCGATCTGGTGTCCAGTGAGCTTGGCGATCCGGGACTGGAACGCAAGCTGGTGCAACGTATCAAATTATTCAACTTCGGCGCCAAGCCGGTGGATGCAGTAACAATCACCTACCCGATTGATTTTCTGCCAGCCTGATCAGACCGGTACGCGCACCAGGTAATCCAGCAAAATACCCGTAAATACAGCTGCACCGAACCAGTTGTTATTCAAAAATGCCTGGAAACAGGCTTTGGGTTCACGTTCGCGTATCAGGTACTGCTGGTACAGCGCCAGTCCTGCCGCCAGCAACAAACCGAAATAGTAGTAGCCTCCCAGGCCAGCCGCCTGCCCGACCATTAACAGGGCGGCAAGTAACAGTATCTGAATCGTTGCGATGATGGCACGATCTGCTTCGCCAAAAAGAATGGCTGTGGATTTAACCCCTATTTTCAAATCATCTTCCCTGTCTACCATACCGTACATAGTGTCGTAAGCTGTCGCCCATAACACCGTTGCCACGAATAATAGCCAGGCCACTTTCGGCACGCCCCCTGTTTGCGCTGCAAAAGCCATTGGCACAGCCCACCCGAATGCCGCACCCAGAAATACCTGTGGAAGATGCGTGAAACGCTTCATAAAGGGGTAGAGCGCCGCCAGAAATACACCCACGAATGACAGCATGATGGTAAGGCGGTTCATCAGTAAGACCAGCCCGAATGCTGTCAGGCACAGGACGCCGAACAGCACCAGCGCTTCTTTTGGCTTGACTCGACCGGCCGCAATGGGACGATCCCTGGTGCGTTCGACGTGCAGGTCAAAGTTCCGGTCGGCATAATCATTGATGACACAACCCGCCGACCGCATCAACACCACACCACTTGCAAAAACCAGCAATACCAGAAGGTTCGGATTCCCGTTACTCGCAATCCAAAGCGCCCAAAGCATCGGCCACATCAAAAGAAAAATGCCGATAGGCCGGTTAAGGCGCATCAGCTGAGCATATTGAGTCAATCGGTCTTTCATACAGTCAGGATACTGGTCTATGAGTAAAGGCGCTGGAAATACTGCCCGGAATCCCTTATTTTCAGTTCATGAATACGCTGCGAGCGACAGTTACAGCCCTGCTATATATTACCTGCATGTACGCGCCAGCGGTAATCCCTGCACCTGCACCGCAACCATTTTACATCTGTACCGATTATCATTGCGACGAGGGAGAAACTGTTTCGCTGTCCACCCGGCAGTGGAGCCAGGTTCAGGCATTTTTTGCGTCGGCCCGGTCACCGGCTGAAGAACGCCAGCAGATCCGCAAGGCCATCGCATTGCTGGAGGTCCAGGTTGGCGGCATTACCGGCACCTCGCGTGATCTGGCAAAAAATGTGTCCGGCGCCGGACAACCGGGCCAGCTTGATTGTATCTCGGAATCGAAAAACACCACCACCTACCTCCGGCTGCTGAGCAGCGATGGCTTGTTGCAGTGGCATACGGTAGAGGAGCGCGAGCTGAGGCACCCCTGGATAGTGGACCTGCACTGGACAGCAGTGATTCGCGACAAGAGCACAGACCAGCGCTATGCGGTCGACTCCTGGTTTCTTGACAACGGTCAGCCGCCCTACATCCAGCCACTGCAGCAATGGCTGTCAGGGCACGCCTTCGACCGCGGGCAGGAACAGCTCACCGACCGGTAGCGGTTGCCGCCAACCCTCATCCATCATACGCACTTCAAAACAACCAGCACAGGCTCAGGGAACCAGCCTGCGCGGGATCTGACCAAGCCCCCAGCGCTGGTAACGCGACCAGACCGGAACAGTGCTTGTCTTCGGGGGTGGTGGCACGAACTGGCTTCTCCGCCGGCCTTTGCCCGGTCAAAAAGCGAATTGTGGAATAGATGCCGTTTATGTAACCGAGTTCTCAGTTTGACATGGCCCCCATGTGAAGCAAGTCCAGAAATATCCCGCTGCCAGGCCGATAATTTCATCAAACCACCGAAGCAGGAGAAGGTGCAATGAGTCAGCAGTTAGTCAGTGAACAGATCACTATGTGGTTAGCACCAGGCCGGAAAAAGATCATTCAGATGGTTCACCGGTCCAACGGTGTACAGATGCTGCTGCTCTCACTTACCAACGTGTTCGGCTGCCTCCTGATGCTGTCGCCACTGCTCACACTGGCAGCAGCCTCCGCAAGCGCTGTGTATCTGTTTAACCATATCCAGGGCCCTCTGGACTGGTTTGCGGTTGAGGTATTGGGCGCTGTCAGCCTGTTCAGCGGTTATCTTTCCATACAGTTCTATTGCACCCGCCCGGAAGCTCCACTTGGCGTACGCATCGCACCCGAACAGGCACCGGATCTGTTTTCCATGCTGGAGCGTCGCGTCACGTACTTCGGAGTTAGATCGATAAATGCTGTCGAACTTACACCGGATGCCGAGCTTAGTATTCATGCGACTCCAAAGTGGCCGGTACCACTGTTTCATACCTACACTCTTCGTACCGGTGCCCCCTTGTTATTCTTCCTGTCACCAGGGCAATTCCGCCTGGCCCTTGCCGGCGCTATTGCGACAACAACACAAATACAGCGCAGCTGGACCGGGTGGCTAATCAAGGCTGCGGAAGACTGGCCTTTTATAGTATCAGCATTGGAGAAGCGCACTTCTCTGCTTTCGAAGTTACTACTCAAGCCTGTTGCATGGATTGCACGCACTGCACATACCCTCAGTGCTACGCTACGCGCTGAAAACCTGCAGATACAGAGCCGATGGGTACTGGAAAACACTGAAGAACAGAATGCCATGGCATACCTGTCAAACCAGGTTGTCGCCAATGCATTCCTGAACAAGCAGTACTGGCCGATGATATACAAGGCAGCCGAGCGCTGCCCGACCCCTGTTGTAAAACCCTTTGCCCACTTCGAACTTTTGCTCGAAAAACTGCTCAGCGAACGCTCGGCCAGACGTTGGCTGCTTCATGCCCAGAGCCATAGCAGCAGCACCAGCAATCAGCCGGACCTGCGTGACCTGCTCGCCGAGTTAAACATCGAACATCTATCCTGGTCACAGCTGCCGGAAAAAAAAGCTTTTCATGACCTCTTCACTTCAACAGACATTCTCAAAAACCTGGACACACACTGGCAGGCACTAATTGAACCTGAATGGAACCGGAAGCATGCGAGTTTTCAGAATGACCGCCTGCGCTTCGAAAAACTGCAGTCCCGCGCACAGCAGCAGGGACTGCGTGGCGATTCGGCGCTGCGCTATGTAAAGCTGGCAGGCAAATTCATGGACCGTGAAAAGGCTGTTGCGATATACCACAAGATGTATCAGACCAACCTGAATGATGCCAACCTGTGTTTTACCAGTGGCTACGAGATGCTGAAATCCGGCGACTTGCGTAAAGGTTGTGAAGCGCTGCAACGCGCAGCGGAACTGGATAACTCTCTCGCCAACCGTGCACATGCTCTGATAAACGAGCACCGGCATGCCTGGATTAATAAAAATGATAACGTGGTACAACTGGCCTGCTAGGAAAGCTGCAGGATGATACCTGTGCTAATGTGTTGTTGCAGAGCTTAATGCCGGGTTACCCTGGCCATCTTCCTTGACATCGACCTGCAGTATAAACGACACACGCCTGTTTCGTGCCCGGCCTTCCGCAGTACTGTTATCCGCCAGCGGTCGTGTTGCGCCGTAACCGATGGCGCGAACGCCGTCGGGAGCAATACCCTGTTCGATTAGCTTGCGCGTGACAACAGCGGCGCGTGCAGACGACAGTTCCCAGTTCGACGGGTAAAGGGCGGTTTCGATCGGGATGTTGTCAGTGTGCCCTTCAACCGACAGAACATAAGGTTGCCCGCTGAGCGCTTCTCCCAGATCTTTCAGCAATACGAGACCCTCATTTGTCAACGCCGCGCTGGCCCTGGCAAACAGTATACTGTCGCTGATCTCCAGGTTTACTTCACCCGGGTGTACAGCAATTTCGACCTTGTCATGCAGTTCGCTGGTCTCCAAAACCTCTAACAATACCTGCACTGCGTTTTCTGATGGCTGTGGCGATGTACTCGTCACTGACACTAGCTGCTCAGGCATATCCAGCACCGCTTCCTCAACCGGTTTAGACTCGTTTTCCACCACTGCTTCGTCAGAGGCCGGCACTGCACGCGGTTCCTGCGGAGACTGCATAACCGGCGCATCCGGCATCTCTCTCCCGGGGTCAGGACGTGCGGTGGTTAATTCCACTGGTAACAGACCCTCACCGGGCATCGCGTACCCTTTGGACACGGGAAGATCAGCAGGTATCAATAGCTGTTGCTGAAACATTTGACCCAGAAAATCCAGCGGGATACCAAAATCCGGTGAAAACACCCGGGCCGTGTATGTTTCTTCTTCTGCCAGCTTAATCTCGCTATCCTGGTAAGCCAGCAACAGCACAAACAGCGTCAGCAACAACGCAAGGATATCGATAAAACTCAGCAGCCAGGTATCATGTCTTGCAGTGGGCGATCCATCCCCCTCCTCCCACGGCAAGCCGGTATCATCGGCATTACCCGAAAGAGAGCGATGCGGCGGAACAAAATGTCTTTCTGCTGTGTAGTTCATCCGGGGGAGAAACAGGCTCTGACTGTCACGCTGCCCTGACGAGGGTCAGATGACTGCGTACCGGTTCCTGTGTTTGAAAATGAGCGTAATAGGATTCCAGCGTTTCCCGGATAAGGGTCGGATGACGCTTTTCGTGAATCTGTAAAACACCCTCCATCAGCGCTGTCATTTCCATCAGGTGTTTGCTGGTACGACGCTCCATTTTGATCGCCAGTGGTTTGAATACAAGATTTGAGGCCACGATACCGTAGACCGTGGTAATCATGGCGAATGCCATCGTGCCACCTATCTCGTTCAGCCCACTGGCACCGATCCCGGAAAGCATATGCACAAGGCCAAAAAGCGTACCGAGCATGCCGAATGCCGGCGCAAAAGCCGCCATACTGTAGAGAATCTGGGTTTGCGCATTCTCCTGCGATCGCACACCGGTAATACGCCACTGCAGTGATTTGGTCAGATCTTCAAGGGTACAGCCTTCAACCGTCTGGCGCAGGCCGGTAGACAGAAACGGACTGCTGATTGAGGATATTGCACGCTCAGCTGCACGTGGGCTGCTGTAACGGAACCGCTCGGCAAACTGGAGCAACTGCCCGATATCGGTATCTATCGTGCTTTCCTCTTCCCTGAACAACTTTGGAATATTACGCCAAAGTGTCTGAACTTCGCTGACCGGTCGGCTGATCAGTGTTGCAGCCAGCGTTCCGCCGATGACGACAATCAGGCCGGGAATATTCAGGAATACGCCAACGTTCTCCGGCGATAGAATAATCATGCCAATCAGGAGAATTAACCCCCCCAGAAGTCCGAAAATTGTGGATTGATTCATGCGTGCCCCTAATGTTTCAACATTCAGGCATTAAACAGAGCAAGTTTCGTTCCCGCAAAAACCGAACCAGTAAAAAAATACATCTATCTGATTTTTTTATTATTATTGCATTAAATATTTCCGCCAGGCTGAGCCCAAGCTTGTTTTTGCCGCTATCACGGCAAGTCATTGCCGCCCGAAGCGACCGGACACCAGCACGGCAAATGAGTTCTCTATACGCTCTTTATACCCAGGCGCTATTGACCTGGCTAATGCAGTTTTGGGTTTGCCTTGTCTGAAGCGATCCGCAATTTTACTTTTCGACGCATTGCATGCAGCGCGTAGTCGTTGGGTCGATGGAAAACCGGCGAATGTCTATCTCTTCGCCGCACACAAAGCAGTAGCCGTACTCGCCTGACTCGATGCGGCGCAAGGCACCCTCGATCTTCAAAAGTTGATCCTGACGTCGCCTGCCAGCTTCCAGCGCCATTTGTTGTGCCTGCATGGCATCCATGCGAGAAAGTCTGCCAACCCTGGCCTGATCCAGCTTTACGGGCTCGCTGGTCTCCCTGAACGATTCCTCCAGCTCTCGAAGCTCCGATTTCAGACGAACCAGTTTTTGCCTGTTTAGTTCCAGTTCTGCTTCGTTCACAGGTGCCCGCTACGCTGGTTATCGCTTCCAGCGGTGGAACCCGGAGCTACCGGAAATACCAATTGGCCCGTCGCGCCAAAGTTTTTTTGCACCCTCGGGATCGGATGGACCAGTCTCAAGACCCTACTTTGCCTCCACCCGCAAATGCCCACTAACAGCCTTGTCCAGATCCACCGTCAGGCGTTCCCTGGTCCAGCCGTGCACCTTGTCGTGGGCTTCGATATAAACGGTCACGATACCTTCCGGCACTTTTACGTCACCCAGGCTACGCGTAAAGGGTTGTTCGTCAACATGGGGGTGGTGGAGCACTCGGTCTCCGATAATATTGCCTTCGCCATCCACTATCCGCCAGTTGTCTGCGTAGTGATCCCAGCCTGTGTCGCCGTGTTTCAGAGTCACACTCACTGACCAGGTGTTACCACCACTGCTCTGGAAATCCGCGGCAACTATCCTTACATCGTCGGCCTCAGCCGTGTTGACCGTACTCAGAGCAAAAACAGCTGCCGCCAGGATGTTAGTTTTTTTTGATTTGTTCATCGCAATATACTGCCCCCGAAACATCATCATATCAGTGGCCATTGATCACCGGCCGGAAATTTCAGTGTCTGGCGCTGCGCCTTGGTATGCACCGCACTCGATATTGGCAATAATATTATCATTTGGCTATTTAAACTCCTCTATTAACCGGTCGCACGCTTATTACGTGCCCTGGTCGGTGCAAAAAGTACCCACCCAAATAAAAACGATACTATAGATGCAAATACCGGGACTATTTGCAGCACTGCAAGCATAGGCCCCAACTCTCCCCATTGACTAAATTTCACCAGAACAACTATTACACCACCAAATACAACACCCAAACTAAACCATCGAAACCTGATCTTACCGTAGCGTCCAATTACTATACTGGGAATAGCTACTAACAATGCAGGCCAAAACAGACCTGTTGGCGCAGGGCCTGGAATAAACGATGCTGTTACAATTAGCAACACGCCTATAACAATATCAAATATCAATTTACACATAGCGATTCTCGTCAGAGGCAATCAACCGCCAAGCGCAGCGGCCAGGTTGATTATCTGCCGTATGGGGTTGTTACTCGTTTCTCTACATCTCACTAACAGCTCTGCCAAACCTCACAACCTGTTCCCAATCTGTAAACTCTACAACAGTGTCAGGGCTGGTTGGGCCTTTGGTAATGTACATTATGAAACGTATCATCAAACGATCGAAGAAGCCGTATTTCGAGTAATCTATTTTCCCTGCGAAGACTGCCACCTCATTAGGCCGCCATGGCACTTGTTGCAGGAATTTCCGCACATATGGATTGTTATCAGGCTGGTTCTTGCCAGGCTTTCGCGCAACCACGTTAACCGAGAAAAAGGCACTGGGTTTTGTTTCCAGAACTTTTTCATTACGCAATACAAATTCGAACACCTTTTTGTTGTGTTTTCCATAGCGAATGCTGGCTCCAACAACAATCTTGTCAAATAGCACAATGTTTACATGCGATTCATCATCGATAGAAACAAGCTCCACTTCATTGCCCTGCGCTTCAACCACAGACTGTATTTTCTGGCATATTTTTTTCGTGTGCCCATCGGTGGTGGAATACAGAATAAGTATGTTAGCCATTTCAGATGTCTATATGTGGGGTTACTTGCCAAGTATCGCCTGTATCAAACAATATTCCGAAGAATGAAGCAAATACTTTTATTTACTTATTTTCTTTATCAATTACTGCCGATAGTTTTATAGCTTTAGCGGAAAAGTCGCCTCTTAGCAGGACTAACTGCTGAGTCACCCAACGAAGATAACCATTCCTTATATTTGCCGATCGGTTCGAATGATTGGTTATGCCGCAGACTCCTGGAGGACATCCCAACCCGGAAAGACGAGAACCGCAGGATGGCACTTAAGCGCCCTGGCAAGAATCTTTGCCCGCTCCACTCCCAGGTTGACACGATCATTTTCAATGGCCGAAATGGTGGATTGAGGAATGCCCGTTAGCTCAGAAAGCTCGTTCTGGCTCATTTCCTGTAGTTCACGAAGAATCCGAACCGACTCCCCGACAGAGACATCCACCAACTTCTTTGCTTTTCGATAATCTTTCATCCTACTTCCTCCGATAATCGTGCGGAGTCACGTTAACCATCTGAACTAAAACAAGATCCTTCTCGATTTTGTAGATGACGCGATACTGAATGTTTAGACGGGATGAACGATGCCCTTTCCATTCACCACGAAGAGCTTCGTCCCTAAAGCCTCCAATTTGCTTCAACCCATCAGGGCCACTTATCAACATGATATCTTTCCACTTTTCATATCGCTTAAGCACGTCAATTGGCAGCGACGCAAGCTGTTTTACGGCCTTCCTGTGCTCGTATATCTCCCACATACGTTAATTAGTATATATACGCTATATGGTATGTCAACCCTGCGGCATAACGTTTGAGTTAACTTGACGGTGCATCTTCTGCGCCGGTCAAGTTGAACGACTTGTTATCCATGTTTACGGCTATTCGAAAAAATTCACATATCCTGTTTCTAGAGAATATTCTGCACCGACAATCATAAGCTTACCTTGTTGCACCAGGTTTTCGAGCATTTGCGAGCCGTGCATCAAATGGTTTGTGGCTGCTAGAATATTGGCGTGAATGGAAGACTCTAATAATTTGTCCGGGTCATTTCTAAGCTCAGTTTCGAATAATGGCTCTACAGTAGGTCGAATACGATTAACGATAGAAAGAACGTTGCACGATCTTTCCTCCGATGGTCTTTCCAGTTCGTCAATAGTTGCCTTAACAGCGCCACACATTGAATGACCAAGAACAACGACTAATTGCGTGCCAAATAGCTCTGCTGCTAACTCTACACTACCTACTTGTGATGGTGCGACAATGTTGCCAGCAACCCTAATTACAAATAGGTCTCCTAACCCCTGATCAAATATTATTTCTGCAGGTACTCGAGAATCAGAGCAACCCAGGATAGTCGCAAATGGTGCCTGACCTTCGACAAAATCCGCTCTTTGGATTTGTTTTACGATAGTATCAATGCTGCGGACTCCAGATACAAAGCGCTGATTACCTTCTTTTAATCTTTTTATTGCTTCACTTGCCACGATCATTTTTACTTTGCCTTTAATATGGATAGCGACCAAAATAAGTGGCGTGGCGCTTTTCGCCGCGTCCAAGCGAGCGACAGCGAACGACCTTGATTATTTGGCTAGGCATTTTCTTAAAACTTAAGCAATAGCGATACAGCCAAATCTTTGTGTTTTGCTATTTCTTCTGGAGTCGCTCCTTTCTTAAAAATAGTCGAATAAGCTCCCAGGTCGTCTGGTTGGTAATTATTTAAGTTCTCGAATCCCATGCTCCATTGTGGAATATTTCTCTCTTCTATTTCTTTCCGCTCTACCAAATAATTACCTGCATTTCGTTCATCAAAACATATACATTGATATATTTCATCCACGTCCTTTGCTTCTCCCTCGAGAACTTGGAGGAATGCGCCATCCTTGTATAAAAGCATTCCTGTAACATTCTGTCTTTTATTTCTATCCCTGCTTTCCTCCAGTAAACTGATAAGGTCATCCTCACCCATCTCTTTAGTAGCTGAACTGAAATAAATTAAATGAATCATCTTATTTACATGCCTAACAGTTTGATTAACGAGACCCCGGGGTCCCGTTATTCATTTTTATGCCCTTTTTAGCCAATTTATATTTACCTTCCTGTTTTTTGCCACACAATCGCGAAGATAGAGATTAATCAAACTTTGATATGGAATCCCTGTTTCCTCTGCCATAGCTTTGAAATATTCAATAACGTCCTCGCCCATGCGTATAGTCACTTGCTTCTTCAACTTAGATGCATAGGGATTCTTGCGGCTTTTCATTTTTGAAAAATTATATTCTGCTTTCATAACTTCACCCACCATAAAATTGACGTTCAGATTTGGTCGCTTTCCGGGCAGATATGATTCGAATTACATCCCCTGATTCACGCTCACAGTGACATACAACAAGGATTCGTGAACGGATACTGAGACCGAGCATGATAAAGCGCTCCTCATGCTCTGAATGATGCTCATCGTAGAACTGAACCGCATTTTCATCGAAAAATACGGATTGAGCCTCTTCAAAGGAAACACCGTGTTTCCTCTGATTAACGCTATCCTTCCTTGGATCCCACTCGAACCTAATCATACATACAATATATTTACATCATACGTATATGTCAATGGGGCATAACGTCTTGCAAAAGGGGCCGCGCTGTAAGCGCGGTCCTAGCCCCGAAGGGGCAACTTGGTGCAGTGGTTATACGCTTTCTGCTCGCTGGAGCACTTCATTGTCTGATAATTCATGACCCACCCAAACCTTTACCTTTCTTGCACCCGAGCCGACAGCAAGCTCCTGGAGCACGCGCTCCTCAACCTGCGATAAGCCTCCCTCGATCATACTCATTGGCTGTATTACAACAACCGGCTTACCGGATAAGAACCTGCGTTCTACTGACTGCTTCATACCCTTCTTTAATAATTCCTCTGCGGTAGTAAATTCACCTATCAGCTGTCGCTTAGTAGTAAATGATTGTATCGCAGACAATACGAGAGTTTTCCCCGTATTTATATTCTTGAGCTCAAACTTATTCGGGTGAACCCTGATATAAACTGTGTTCGAAAATATTTTACTAAACATTATTACGCGTATAACAATTGAATTGAACCGCGCAGATTTTTCGCGTCGGTTCGAATGATTGGTTATATGCCGCTTTAATCAAGTGTTGAGCGCTTAAGGATTTCGGACACCCACTGATTGATACTTTTACCTGCGGCTGTTGCTCGCGCCGCAATTTCACTGTGTAGCCTAGGTGGAATTCTAAGATTAAATTTACCCGAATACTCTTTCGTTGGGGAGATTCCCTTCTCCTTGCATACCTCCAGGTATACCTTTAATGAATTCCTGAATTCCTTGCGAAGGCTTGCCGGGCTTTTACCATAAAAATCCGCGCTCCCATTTAGCCCAAGGATTTCCCCCCTGAATTGATCAAGCTCGGGATCATACTCAATCTTTGCTTTGTAACCATCGACTTCCATGATATTCATGGCTTCACCTCATATAACTCTAACCACTTGCGAATACTGGCTATCGCTCCTTTATCAGTATTCGGTGAAGGGTGCGGCCTGTGAAATACTCGGACCTCGCTGAATAGTACTATGGCTACTCTGGAGCCTGTTCTTTCGGATACGTCCGCACCCAACGCTTTGAACAGAGACTCAATATCCGTCCATGGTATATTGCCGCTAGTGGGTCGTTTGTAGATTTGCTCTAGCGTTTTCTGATGCTTGCGCTTCATTTGAAAATGGTACCATTTATTGGTACCATGTCAAGTCTGCTCGAGGCATATAACGACTAGCTAAGGGGCGCGGAGCTGCGTAGCAGCGGAGCGTCCCAGTGGCCGAAGTGAACGACTTAAGCGCCTTGTTAGGTGCTTGGCTCTTCATTAAATATCAGCTTATTACCGAATGGATCAGAGATAGCCATGTCACGAGTACCCCAAGGCATATCTTGAACACCTGGTCTTGCATTTTTATACTGTTTTTCTAATAACTCTTTCTGAAACTCATCTAAATTTAAGGTTAATATCCTCAAAGAGGCCCCTGGACTTGAATCACCATGATGTTCTGATAGATGAATTACGCAATTATCTTTTGACAGTTGCATATACAAAGGTGTGTTATCTTCAAAACGATGCTCCCAGTCAACAGTGAATCCAAGAAAATCTACATAAAACTCCTTTGCCTTGGCTTCATCGAAACTACGCAATATTGGAATTGGGCTATTAAAATCCATATATACTCTCCATGTTTTTTTGTTTATCTAGCACCTAACGAGCCTGTAGAAAAAGTCGATTCAGAAAATGCTGCATAATATGTTCTTGCCCCGGCATCTCTACTGACTATTTTGTGTGTTGCTGGTGGTCAAGGCAATCACTCGCGCTTCATCTCTGCTCTGACCGTCCTGATGCGGCCTGTATGGCCCTTCAGGTGCACTCCAACTCGCCGTATCGGTGTATTTTCAGCAGATTATGTACCATACAATACAGCTTCCACTGGATGTCTACTTTCTTTTTTGTGCGAAGGCTAAATCGGTTTAACCCCAATGTACTGCACAGGTTCCCGAACACTGGCTCAACGATACCCATTCTTCGGCTGTACTGATAGCGCCCGTCCCGGGTATCGATCTTCTGTTTCATGAGATCCAGATAATGAGGTTTCGTTTGTTTCGCTCGCCCGATGAAGATTGCAACCTGTCGGACTTGGGTCTTTTTTGGATCTATAAAACATTTATCCCGATGCGTGCAGGGCAAACAGTCCCGCTTCGCACCACGGAACCTCAAGGCTTCGTAACCATTCAGGTTATTGGATCGTCCGTTTGAGTAGAGTTTCTTGCCGGCTGGACAGATACAGGTGTGGGTCGCTTCATCATAGTGAAAGTCTGGTGAGGTGTAATGGCGTTTCTTCTTGCCAAAGTAGTGGGCTTTGTCTTTCTTGTCCCGGGTGCGATAGCGCTCCACATCGGCAAAGCGTGGATCGCGTTTTCTAAATCCAAGATCCGGTAAATAGCCGTCAATACCCTGCTCGTAGAGATGGGTTATGTTGGTGGTGTTGTAAAAGCCGGAGTCCGCGGTCAGCTTGGTGGTCTTGAAGATATCTTTGTGCCCGATAGCCTGAAAGTGTTCCTCGGTATTTTGTATTACCGGTTTCAGCAGGTCGTGTTCCTGGGCTTCGCCAAAGGCCTCACCGTGAACGATGATCTGGTGTTTGGCGTCGACACACGCCACCCCATCGTAGCCCTGGATCACGCCCTTGCTGGTTTTCATCTTGGCGCTTTCGTTGTCGGAGATGTTGCTCTTGCGGGGCTTTTCCCCTTTACCGGGCTTGTCGTCATTATCATTCAACCAACGCCGGATCTTGCGGGCCTTGGCTTTTATGGATTGTGCGGCCTGGGTTTCACGCTGAGCCTGTTCACTGTCCGGTCGGACATCCGTCTCGCGGTGGTGTTTCAGCATGGCGCGGGCGGCTTTCTCCAGTTTCTTCTGTTTCTGTCTGAGTTCTGCCTTGGTACCGCTCCAGCTCTTTGAGGCATTACACGGCAGCTTGCAGCCATCGATGGCAAACATATCACCACCGATCAGCTTCAGTTCGTCGCAGATCAACAGCACGTTGCGGAATAACGGCACGATTTGCTGGTCCATCGTTGAAATAAAACTGGCGATGGTGGTGAAGTGGGGCTGGGTATCGGCGGACAGCGCCATGAAGATAATGTTCTCCCGGCAGGCCTGCTCGATACGGCGCGACGAGGTGATGCCGCGCGAGTACGCATAGATCACGATCTTGAGCAGTACGCCAGGATCGAAGGCCGGCGCGCCGGTCTCGTCGTTGCAATAACGATCATCAAATACACTGAGGTCCAGCTCGTTATCAATTAAATAACTGAGTGTGTATTCAAACGTGCCGGGTAAATTTTGCTTCTGGAAGGAGACAGGAATGAATTTATCCTGATCGTAATGAACATCTTTGTACCGGGCCATCACGCGTTCCTTTTTACATGAGGGGTCAAGACTTCAAATACAGGGGCAGTTTATCACTATTTCCGCAGATTCAGGGCTTTTTCTACAGCCTCAACGATTCGCCTCAGATGCGCCGCTTCGCGGCGTCATGCTGGAGGCGGTAGTTAGATTTCAACCTATAGAAGATAACTCTCAATTTCGAGCGCCCCATGGAAAACCCCCAAAATATCTATATCACCGTCTGTGTGTTTTAAATAGGTAATACGGTAATGACCGTACAGTAGGATGCGAATGTCTTCCCCTGAATGGTGCTCATATCTATAACCAATATCAGGTTGATCTTTTAGAACTTGTGCTTTGTTATATATTCCCTCGATTACACCGCTAGCAGCCGCTGGATTATCTAGCGCGATGTAATCATATATATCCTTTAGCCATCTTTCTGCTTCGTTCGTCCATGTTATTTGCGCCATGATAGTATTCGACTATGCATTTCCTCATTCGGCACGACATTCCCTTGTTTAGCATCGGCCAAACCTTTATCGACCATACGCTTGAACGCCAACTCTCTTAGAAGCTCATCATACGAACTATCGTCGGGCTGGCTCGCAAGCACCTGTTTTATTTCATCTTTCGCAGAAGACATTCTAAATACCCCTAAGTGCGCACTTGGTAATTATAGACGCCATAGTTACCATTTGAAATCTAACGTTTCACACCAGGGGCGCGGCGCAGTTTGACGCGTCCCAGCCGCGAAGCGGCGCACTGGGTGTGGTTGTTATGTGTTTACTCTTCACCAGGATAAAGCTCCTCATAAGTCGGTGCCGCATGCTCCCACTTTACTTCATGTTCAGTGAGGTAGTTACACACTTTAAATAGATCGACATCTTTTGGAATATCGATGCAAATATACTTCGGATTCGCGCCTTCATAACTACAGCCCATTTCTACGAGCTTATCTAAGTGCGCCTTTTCTGGGCCATCTTAATTCACCGGATTTTCGAAGATTACACGTACCAATTTATTTCCTGATTTTTCGAGGACTCTACTAAATACCAAACGCTCTTCTTCCTTGGAGTACTCCGCCCCAATGATGTCACCAGCCGCAATGCCATAAAAGTAGAATGGGCAATTATCTATTCGATAGCGCCCATTACCTAAGTCAATGACCCAAGGGGTTTCTACATAGACATCTTCCCCATCTTCCAGTCGAAGCAGTATTTTTTTGTACTTATCTTCGCCCACTTCGTCTTTACACATAACGCTCGGCACCAGGGGCGCCGCGTTGTTTGCGGCGTCCCAGCTGCGAAGCAGCTGACTGGGTGCCGTTGTTATGTGGCTTACGCCTCATTTGCCACCTCAATAAGATTTCCACTGGGATCGCGGAAATAAAACGACAACAACTGAGAATTCGCTCCGGTTCGGGATACCGGGCCTTCGATTATTTCCACGCCGCAGCTTTCAACATGACTCATTGCCTGTGGCAATTCCACTGGCGTGATAAAGCATAGATCCGCGGTACCGGGAGTAGCATTAGCTGCTTTAGGCTCGAATTCACGGCCCAAACCATGCAGATTGATCTTTTGGTTCCCGAATTTTAAGGCCACCCGGCCTTCACGGAAATTCACCGGCTGCATTCCCAGCACCTTTTCGTAAAACTCCAGTGTTTCGGTCACATCGCGCACCGTGAGTACTAGATGATCTATGCTACTTACTTCCATGTCTCAATGTCTTGCCACATAACGTTTGCCATAAAGCGCGCCGCTTTTTGGCGTCGCTTTTGATGGCGTTGTTATGTGTTTTCTCTCATTCTTGCCGCAGATTTAGGCAAATCTATAATCCTAAGCACTGTGCCAAAGCCTACCG
>Ga0316193_10000018_pt1 | contig 69499 bp, 71 predicted proteins | sample MerIslsedime2_MG_FD_207735 | JGI IMG/M metagenome (GOLD analysis project Ga0316193, IMG submission 207735) | Coastal sediment microbial communities from Maine, United States - Merrow Island sediment 2 | ecosystem: Environmental > Aquatic > Marine > Coastal > Sediment | place: USA: Maine... | reverse complement strand
AATGACTTGTCGGTTCGAGTATCCAGGGTTCCGGAATTCCTTCGCCGCATGAACCGGTTGATGAACGAAATTTGTCCCGAGTTTGAAGTTGTCTGGTATGGCCACATCGGTGACGGCAACCTGCACATGAACATCCTGAAACCTGAAACCCTGGATTTACAGGCCTTCGAAGCGAGGTCACACGAGATCAGCGAACACACTTATGCACTGACCCGGGAACTGGGAGGCAGCATATCCGCCGAGCATGGCATCGGCCTGTTGAAACAACCCTGGCTGGACAGGACCCGTTCCAGCGTGGAGATAGGCCTGATGAAAGAACTCAAGAGAGTGTTCGATCCGGTTGGAATCTTCAATCCCGGAAAACTGCTTCCGGGCTGACTCCGTCAAACGAACCGCATTGAAAAATCGGTTGCTCGAACGCTCTTGGTAATATCGCCCACGGAAATGAAATCAACACCCGTTTCGGCGGTTTGCCTGATCGTTTCGAGAGTGACTCCACCCGAAGCCTCCAGGCCGATTTTTCCCTTGTAGCGTGTCACGGCGCCCGTCAATTGATCGTTATCGAAATTATCCAGTAATGCGCGTTGAGCACCCGCCAGGCAGGCCTGCTCGAGTTGTTCAAGATTCTCGACTTCGACTTCACACAATAAATCAGGAAACTTTCGATGAGATTCCTTGACGGCAGCCTTGATCGAGCCCGCGGCGGAGATGTGGTTTTCCTTGATCAAAATCGCGTCGAACAGGCCCGTCCGGTGGTTTTCAGCGCCTCCGCAGCGCACCGCGTATTTTTGCGCCAGCCTGAGCCCCGGCAGGGTTTTGCGCGTATCCAGGATGGTCACCCCGGTGCCCGCCACCGCGTCCACGTATTGCCTGGCGCGAGTGGCGGTGCCTGACAGGGTTTGCAGGAAATTGATGGCGGTTCTCTCGCCGCTGAGCAGGGCCCGGGCCGGCCCCTCGATGCGGCAGATCTCCTGGTCTGCGGTAATGTTATCGCCATCGCCGGCAAACCAACTGATCGCGATACCGGTGTCCAATTGACGAAAAGTCTCTTCAAACCAGGGCTTGCCACAGAGCACGGCCCGTTCCCGGCAGACCAACCGGGTCTGTAGTTCGTTTGCGCCGGGGATCAGCATTGCGGTGCAATCCCCGCTGCCGATGTCTTCCTCCAGGGCCCTGGCGACCTCGTCCACCACCAGGGACAGGAAAGATTCACCCATCAGAAATCCTGGAATTGCGTGGTGCCAATACCCCGCTCTTCCAGCAGAATGGGTATGTCGTCGATAACGGGGTAGATGACTTTTGAATCTTCCGTCACCAGGGCTTCACGCAAGGGCTGCTCCACCGGGTCGCCACGGACGGTCTGGACAGCTCCGTCCGTGATCGCCTGGTTGAGCGTTTTCAGGCGGCCTGCTGAAAGACGGGTAAGAGGAGTCTTGCTGACAGGGCAGCACAGTATTTCCAGAAGTTTTCCGTCGATGGACATATCAGGCTCCGATGTTTGATGGATCAGTCTATTTTACTGAAGAAAGCCTTTCCTCACAGCATTTACAGGCCGATGCACATGGTACAATATCCGGCTTGTATTTCACGCATTGAAAGGAATCGGATCAGTGAGTAATCAGGTGCTCGTGGGCATCATCATGGGATCCCAGTCAGATTGGGAAACAATGAAGAATGCCGCAGATACATTGGACGGGCTGGGTGTCCCGTATGAAACCCGGGTGGTTTCCGCCCATCGCACGCCCGACCGCATGTTTGAATATGCAGAACAGGCGGCTGAGCGGGGATTGCAGGCCATCATAGCCGGCGCGGGCGGCGCGGCTCACTTACCGGGCATGGTCGCTTCAAAAACCGTGGTTCCGGTGCTTGGTGTGCCGGTGCAATCCAGGGCCCTGAACGGCATGGATTCCCTGCTGTCGATTGCGCAGATGCCGGCAGGCATCCCGGTAGGCACCCTCGCTATCGGTGCGGCCGGAGCGACCAATGCGGCGCTGCTGGCGGCCGCGATCATCGGCAACACGTCATCAGAGGTCAGGGCTGCGCTGGAGGCTTTCAGAAAAAGCCGGACCGATGCCGTCCTTTCCCAACCAGATCCCAGCCAGGTTTGAACGCATGACCGAATCAAACGAGCGGCCGGTTTCTCCGCCTGCGAGGATCGGAGTGCTGGGTGGCGGTCAGCTGGGCCGGATGCTTGGCCTGGCAGGCCTTCCTCTTGGTTTCGAGTTCCTGTTCCTGGACCCATCCGCTGATGCTTGCGCAAAGGTTACCGGTGAACTACTGAAGGCTGGCTTTGACGATCTGGAAGCTGCCAGGGAACTGGCGGCTCGCGTTGACGTGGCGACGTTCGATTTCGAAAATGTCCCAGAGCAGACTGCTCGTGCACTCACAGAGAGATGCGCGCTTTATCCGGCTCCGGACGCGCTTGGCGCAGGCCAGGACCGTGCCGCGGAGAAAGCGCTGCTGAACAGCCTCGGGATCGATGTCGCCGCTTATCACGTGGTTTCCGGCAGGACTGATTTACTGGAGGGCCTGGAGAAACTGGGTTTCCCGGCAGTTTTGAAGACCCGCCGCCTGGGTTACGACGGGAAGGGCCAGGTCGTGCTGCGCGACCCGGAAGACCTCGAACGTGCCTGGCAGAAGCTGGGTGACCACGAACTGGTGCTGGAGGCGTTTGTACCGTTCCAGGCGGAGTGTTCGCTGGTTGCCGTGCGGGGCCGTAACGGCGAAATCCGAACCTGGCCATTGACCCGGAACGTGCATTCAAACGGGATTTTGTTACTCAGTAAACCCGGCGGTTTCGACGAGGCGCTGCAGTCCGAGGCTGAGCGTAAGATGCAGGCGCTGCTCGATTGCTTTGACTATCGGGGCGTGCTGACCATTGAATTTTTTGTTGCGGAAGGACGGCTTCTGGCGAACGAATTTGCGCCGCGGGTGCACAATTCCGGTCACTGGACGATTGACGGCGCAACGTGCTCCCAGTTTGAAAATCACGTACGGGCTATCACCGGTTTGCCACTGGGTGAAACCGGCATGACCTGCCACTCCCTGATGTTTAACTGGATTGGAGAAATGCCAGACCGGGAGCGCGCCATGGCGATACCCGGGTTGCATTGGCATGATTACGGTAAATCTCCACGGCCTGGCCGCAAGATAGGGCACGCAACACTGACTGCCGGAAGCGCTGAACAGCTGGAGAAAAACGGGCGTCGCCTGGCCGAAATCGCCGGCGGTGAATTCCCGGAATTATCAGACAAACTCTTCGATTAGAGCGCACACTACGTCGGTAATTTCGTCAGCCTGTTCGCTGTCGATGATCAGGGGAGGCAGCAGCCGGATCACTTTGTTCTGAGTGATATTCAGTAACACGCCTCTTTCCATGGCCCGGTATTTGAGCGCGGTAGCTTCCGCTTCGAGTTCGATGCCGATCATCAGGCCTTTGCCCCGAATTTCCCGCACTTCCGACAGGCCGTCCAGACGCTGATGAAACGCGGCCATCATGCGGTTACCCGTTATTGCCGCCCGTTCCGGCAGGTTCTCGGAACGCATGACATCCAGGACCGTACAGGCGGCACGGCTGACCATGGGATTACCCCCAAACGTCGAACCATGGCTCCCGGTTGATAGCGCTTCGGCTGCGGCGCCCTGCGCAACACAGGCCCCAATCGGAAGACCATTGGCAAGTGCTTTTGCCGTGGTGAGGACATCGGGAATGATCTCCTCGTGCTGGTGCGCATACCAGCGACCGGTGCGGCACAGCCCGGACTGGATTTCATCGACGATCAATAGCCAGTCCTGATCATCACAGAGTGCCCTGAGCTTTGCCAGGTAACCTGGATCAGGGACACGTATACCGGCTTCGCCCTGGATCGGTTCCAGCAATACCGCGGTAATGTCGTTGTTGCGTCGCGCGATGTTTTCCAGGGCCCCAATGTCGTTGAAAGGTGCACGTACAAATCCGCTGACCAGGGGTTCGAATCCCGCCTGTACTTTACGATTGCCGGTGGCGGACAAGGCGGCCATGGTGCGGCCGTGAAAACTGTGGTCCATGACCACCACGCCGGGATTGTCTATGCCTTTGTTGTGGCCGATGATGCGCGTAATCTTCAGAGCACATTCAATGGCTTCTGCACCCGAGTTGCCAAAAAAAACCCGGTCCATCTGCGTGATGTCGGCGAGCCGGTCAGCGAGTGTCTCCTGCCACGGAATTCGAAACAGGTTACCGGTATGAAGCAGGGTTGAAGCCTGCTCCGAAATCGTGCGGGCCAGGAGCGGATGGGCATGCCCCAGTGCACAAACACCAAGACCGCTGATGGCATCAAGATAGCGTTTGCCGTTTTCATCCCATAGCCAGGCGCCCTCACCGCGAACAAATGCCACGGGCAAAGGCGCATAGGTATTCATCAGGTGGTCACTCATGGCCTGGCTGCCTTCAGAATCCAGTCAAAATCTTCCATCGGTTGACGATCGCGCAAAACAGCGCAGCCGTCTGTTCGGTGTCATAAATGGCAGAATGCGCTTCAGATTCATTCCAGCCCAGCCCGGCCGCCTGCACTGCCCTGGAAAGAACCGTCTGGCCGAATGCCAGCCCTGCCAGCGTCGCCGTATCGAATGAACTGAACGGGTGAAAAGGACTCCGCTTGAAATCTGTCCGTGCTATTGCGGCGTTAATGAAAGACAGGTCAAAAAAGGAGTTGTGCCCGACGAGTATGGCGCGCTGACACCCGGTGCTTCGGACTTCTTTTCGGATCGGCTGAGCAATTTGCGCCAGCGCCTCTTTTTCCGGCAACGCGTTGCGCAACGGACTGTCGATGACGATACCGGTAATCTCCAGAGACTTCGGGTTGATATTCGCGCCTTCAAAGGGCTCCACGTTCACATCCACGGTTTCAGCAACAAACAGACGTCCGAAGTCATCCATGCGAATGATGCAGGCGGCGATTTCAAGCAGTGCATCATTCTGGGAGTCGAAACCACCGGTTTCAACATCTACTACTACTGGAAGAAAACCCCTGAATCGATCGGCAATGCGCGGCATAATGGACCCCATTCGACAAGCAGTGGAGCATAAGGGATTCACCCTGAAAATACCATGATGACTTACCCGATCAATACGCGCACCCGGATGCTTGTCCTGTTCTGGGTTCTGGCAAGCATCACGGTGGATGTCTTGTACGCGCAGGATGAGTCTGCGCTTTATTGGTCCGTCAGCAGGAATGGCGAACCCGCAGGATTTTTGCTGGGCACTATCCACAGCGAAGACCCAAGGGTTCTGGATTTCACGGAGAGCTTCGCCGGTGATTTGAATGACAACCGGTTTTTTGCCATGGAGATCGTACCCGATCTGCCGACTCTGAGCGAACTCACCCAATTCATGCAATACGCGAATGGGATAACCCTGGAAAGTAAAGTGGGCGCGGAACGATACGAAGTTCTCAAACCCTTGCTGTCCAGGTACAAGATTCCCGGCGACTGGGCCGCCAGGATGAAAGTATGGGCTGCGATGATGACACTCAGTGTGCCACCGCCTGAAACGGGTCTGTTCATGGATTTTTCTCTTTCACTGCGCGCGGCCGGAGCAGGGCTGAAAGTGGTGGGTCTTGAGACTCTCGACCAACAACTTTCTTTCCTGGAGGACATGTCCATGGAGCAGCAACTGGCCCTGCTTGACCAGGCCATGGCAGAGCAGCATAAAGCGGTCGAAATCCATGCGCAGATGGTGAACAGTTACCTCGAAGGCAATGCACTCGTTTTGCAGGCGAAAGCCGGGGAACAGCTGGGCGGGCTGTCGCCGGAAACACGGAAATATTTCACGGAGCAGGGCATTGATATGAGGAACCGGCGCATGCTGGACTCACTGCTTCCGTTATTGCAGCAGGGCCGGGTGTTTACCGCGGTTGGAGCGTTGCACCTGCCGGGGAAAAAAGGGCTGATCCAGCTATTGCGGGAAGAAGGCTACGAACTGGAGCCTTTGCCGCTTCCTCTCATCTCCGCAGAGCCGGGGTCAGTCCAAGAATCACCGCGATCACAAAGAAGGTGATTCCCCACCCGGGCTCGAGAAAAAACGTGGTTACCCCCAACACCGTAAACACCAACGAAGCGGAGATGCCATCGGCAATGCGATCGCCAGTGTAGCTGTCGCGACCGGTCAGTTTCAGCAGAAGGTGGTCGGTACTGATTTTTCCGCCACCGTAAAAGATCAGGGGCAGCAAAATAACCGCAAACAACAGGGGTAATTTATAGTTTCCGGCATCCCCCGCAGTAATCACATAACCACTCCAGAGTTCGGCCAGCGAGCTCCACTCGGCGGGCCAGTGCACCGCAGCGGTAGCCACAACGGTGATGACCAGCAGGGAAAAAGCGGCAAACCGGGTGAACAGTCCGAGCAGGATCAAGACCGAAAAAAACAACTCTCCCCACGTCGCGGCGAGCCAGTTGAGGTCCGTGGGCAGAATGCTGAACGGCCAGGGGAAGCCCTTTTGCCAGTCCGCCCACGGGATATTGGCAAACCAGTTTTCGCCGCGCAGCTTTTTGTTGCCGGCTTCCCAGAACTCCCAGAACATGATCAGGCGAAGTGTGAGCGGCCAGAGATAGTCGCCCGATGTCCGCAGTCTCGCTGTGACATTGTCATAAAGGTCGAACATCAGACCCTAGCTCCTCGTACCCACGATGATGTCTTTTCTGTTCAGGTCGAGCATCAACTCGCTGCCTGCCCTGATGACCCGGTCAGGATCGGGATGGTTCATACTGGCGGCCATCTTCCGCAGCAATTCCAGGCCGGTGGCGGTCCGGTTTTCTTTCAGTAGTTCCAGTAACGAGCGGCTGACATCGTTCAGCTTCATGAATTTCACATCGCCATCGCTGTTTCGATAGACCAGTAGATGGCTGGTTTCATCCGGTGCGGTTTCGGGCTCATATCCTGGCTTGATCAGGTGAACGGGGAAACGGTAGCTCAGCGGCCAGGCCAGTGGCGAGAGCACGGGGACGCCTTCAAGCACATTCCCGTTCGCATTGACGGGTAGTTCATCCAGTGATCGGTCGTCCAGCGAAAGGGCGAGTTCCACCCATTCATAATGCGCCAGTTCCAGGAGGAATGGCGGGTCACCATCACTGTCTTCGCGGCCGTCCTGCAGATAGCGCAGAAATTCCTTGGCAACTTCCGGGAACAGCGGAGTCTGGCAACGGTGCCCGGCGTAAAAATCACGGACCAGCTGATACCACCCTTCGTTATTGTAAAGGGTCCGTAATACCGGAAAGTTGCTGGCAAGCAGCGACTGGATGTTATTGAAAAACAGGTCCCGGTAGATTTTCATGCGCCGGTCTTCGATGCCGGCAGGTGCCGCATTGACGTCCGGGTTCCTGATATGAGACGCAAAAGCCGTCTGCATCTCAGCCAGTCGCTCAGGCCTGTTTTCTTCCTGGTCCGTCTTTTTGGTTGGGGCTGTCATGTTTTTGCCATTTTTCCTGGAGTTTCGAGATTTGCGCAACTTCGTCCATCAGTTCCCCGACCGGTGGAATATTGAAATCCCGCTCCAGCAACGTGGGAAAGACTCCGAAGGCCCGGTAAGCTTCTTCGAGTATGTCCCAGACACCTGGAATGACGTCAGCGCCATGCGTATCTACGATCAGGTCCTCGGCTTCGTTGTAGTGGCCGGCTATGTGCCCATAGGCAATTCGCTGGCCGGGAAGGCTACGCAGGAAATCGAACGGATCGTAACCATGGTTGACGCTGTTGACATAGATATTGTTGACATCCAGTAATAAATCGCAGTTTGCCTCATCCAGCACAGCCGTGATGAAGTCGATTTCATCCATTTCGGCGCCAGGCGCGGCGTAATAAGAAACGTTCTCTATCGCGATCCGACGCTCCAGGATGTCCTGCACGCGCCGAATTCTGGCCGCCACGTACTCGACAGCTTCTGTGGTGAACGGAATCGGCATCAGGTCGTACAGGTGGCCATCGTCCGTGCAATAACTGAGGTGTTCGCTGTAGCAGCGTACCTGGTGTTCATCGAGAAAGTGCCGTAACCGGTGCAGAAATGTTTCATCCAGGGGTGAGGGGCCACCAATGGAAAGGGAGAGCCCGTGACATACGAAAGGAACCCTGGACGTAAATTCACGAAATGCCTCACCGTATCGACCGCCAACAGTCATCCAGTTCTCGGGAGCTACTTCCATGAAATCCACGGCGTCCAGGCCATGAGACCGAAGCGGGCCCAACAGGGCCCGCCTAAGTCCCAGTCCTGCACCTTCAACAGGGAAGGTGCGGGTGGTCACTGGAAATTTCCGATGTGGAAAATTGCGGGCATCCGGACTCAGTCCTTGTCACCGCCGCATTTGCCTTCACCGCACTTGCCTTCTTCGGCTTTCTCACCGCCGCACTTGCCTTCTTCGGCTTTTTCGCCGCCACATTTGCCTTCACCGCACTTGCCTTCTTCGGCTTTTTCGCCGCCACATTTGCCTTCACCGCACTTGCCTTCTTCGGCTTTTTCGCCGCCGCATTTGCCTTCACCGCACTTGCCTTCTTCGGCTTTTTCGCCGCCGGCGAGCATGTAGCCGCTATCCAGGTCCGTCGCTTCAAACGGATTTTCCGCTGCGACAGCTGAAGCAGATACAGCCATTGAGGAGACGAAAGCGACGCCAACAGCGGCGGCAACAGGTTTGGTGATGATTGATTTATCAGCCATTGTAAAGAACCTCCAAGGTTTCATTTAACCGGGCCCGGAGGCCCTTCAATTGTACGATCAACGTGTAAAGTCACGTTTCCTGAATCGAACCGACTCGGTGCAGATGACCGGAAACGGTCAGGGATTATTACACTTTGGTTTTGGATTTGAAACTGCAAAGATCTGCGACGATGCATTCGGGGCAGTTCGGCTTGCGGGCTTTGCAGGTGTACCTGCCATGCAATATGAGCCAGTGATGCGCGTCCAGGCGGTAGGTTTCAGGTACGTTTTTCAGTAGCTTCATTTCAACCTGCAGCGGCGTTTTTCCGGGGGCCAGACCGGTACGATTGGAAACCCGGAAAATGTGGGTGTCCACGGCGATGGTGGGTTCACCAAAAGCAGTGTTGAGAACCACGTTCGCTGTTTTCCGGCCTACACCGGGCAACGCTTCGAGTGATTTGCGGTCTCTCGGAACCTGGCTGCCATGCTTGTCGATGAGGATTCGGCAGGTTTTGATGATGTTCTCAGCTTTGCTGTTGAACAGGCCAATGGTTCTGATGTATGTCTTTAGCCCTTCCACGCCCAGTGCAAAAATGCTTTCCGGAGTATTGGCGACAGGATAGAGTTTTTTCGTGGCTTTATTCACCCCGACATCGGTTGCCTGGGCAGACAGAATGACAGCAATGAGAAGTTCGAACGCTGTCTTGTATTCGAGTTCGGTTTTCGGCTCGGGCATAACAGACTGCAAGCGCCGAAAAAACTCCCTGCGATCTGCAACCTTCATTCAGCCGGCACCGTGATTACCGGATTTCCGGTTGTATCTCCCCGTGTTTGTTGCCGATGAGCCAGGTGTGAATCCAGCCAGTTCCTGCCGGCGATCAACAGGCCAAGACCAATGAATGCTCCCGGAGGCAGCAGCGCCAGCAGGAAGCCCGGATGATTCGGGATCACGGTTAACTGCAGGGACTCTCCCCATTCTCCAAACATCAGGCTGGCCTGGCGCATGAGCGTTCCATAACCGGCCAGTTCCCTGAAGGCGCCCAGCATCACCAGGGCCAGGAGAAAACCAAGCCCCGTCGATAATCCATCCACAACAGACGGCAGGGCCGTATTTCGGGACGCAAAGGCTTCGGCCCGGCCGATGATGGCGCAGTTGGTGACAATCAGCGGGATAAAAATTCCAAGAATGCGATAGAGGTCATGAAACCATGCCTGCATCAGGAGCTGGATCACGGTAACGACCGAAGCGATGATCAGCACAAACGCCGGAATCCGGATCTCAGGCCGAAGGATACCCCGGGTCAGTGAAACCGCCAGGTTGGAAAAGATCAGCGTCAGGGTCGTGGCCAGGCCCAGTCCGATGGCATTGACAACGGTGGCACTGACGGCCAGCAGTGGACACAGGCCCAGCAGAACCACCAGCCCCGTGTTCTGTTGCCACAGGCCATCCCTGAAAATGCGTCCATAGCTCATGGTGCCGAGCTTCCGGCAGGATCAGCGGCTGTGTCAAACAAAAATGCCTGGTTCACTGAAAAATACTCCAGTGCCAGCCGCACGGCATCGACCACAGCGCGTGGCGTGATGGTGGCGCCCGTGAACTGGTCGAATGCGCCGCCGTCTCGTTTTACGGCCCATCCTGCCGTCTCCGGGCTGGCCAACGATTTGCCGGAAAAATGATTGATCCAATCACTTTTCTCCACTTCGATCGCATCGCCCAGTCCCGGTGTTTCCTTGTGGGCCGTGACCCGAACACCCCGTAAAGTACCATCGGCGTTGATTCCGGCCAGTAAGGCGATATTGCCGTTGTATCCATTGACTGCGTTGAATTTCAGGACCACCGCAACGGGCTCGCCCCGTTGCCGTGCACGGTAAGCTGTGACCCACTGTCCCCTTGGGAAGTGGGCTTCATCCCTGAACGCGATGCGATCTTCCAGGATTGCATTGTCATAGTGATCCGGAATGATCTCGCCCAGTTGTTCCAGCATGACCCTGCGTTCCTGGGCGGCAATTCTCTCAGCAGTCAATGTGTCGACCCCGGTCAGCAGGGCTGTACCCACAATGGCGACCAGGCCCAGGGCTGCGGCGCTTTTCAACATGCCCATCATTGTCCGAACTTCCTTGGACGGGTGTATCGATCAATCAGCGGCGCAGCCATGTTCATCAGTAGCACAGCGAAAGCCACTCCATCGGGATAACCGCCCCAGCGCCTGATTACCAGCGTAATGATGCCGACGCCCGCTCCGAATACCAGCCGGCCACGATGACTCGTGCAGCCGCTGACCGGGTCAGTGGCAATGAAAAAGGCGCCCATGATTAATGCGCCGGAGAACACATGCTGCAGCGGGGCGGGGTTATTTCCCGGATCCACCAGCCAGGCTGCGGTTCCGAAGATCAGCACGCTGCCAATCATGGCCACTGGCGCGTGCCAGCTGATGATCCTGCGCCAAAGCAACCAGACGCCTCCCAGTGCATACCAGTTCGCGATCCATTCCCAGCCGAGGCCCCCGAAATCACCGAAGACCGGCGACTGTCGTGCTTCCGAGATCATGTTGCCGGATGCCACGCTGGTCCTGATGGCGTCGAGCGGCGTGGCCTCGGTGATCACGTCCCAGGAAAGATGGGCAGGGGGATTGCCGCTGAGTATCGTCATCAGTGTGTCACCCAGGCCCAGGCTACTGTCGGCAATGGCCAGCGGGGGAAGCCAGGACGTCATGGCCTGTGGGAAACTGATCAGAACGACCACATAGCCGACCATTGCCGGGTTGAACATATTGTGTCCCAGCCCCCCGTACAAATGTTTCGCAACGACGATGGCAAACAACATTCCGAACAGTGCAACCCACCAGGGGGCAAGTGGCGGTATACAGAGCGCAAACAGGATGGCTGTGGTGACCGCACTGAAATCACCCAGGAACAGTTTCAGCGGTTTTTTTCGAATCCTCAGCATCAGGGCTTCAAAGCCGAGTGCGAAGAAAACCGCCAGGATGATTTGAACCAGGATACCCGGGCCAAAGAACCATACATGAGCGGCAATAGCCGGAACCAGGGCGTAGATGACTTGCAACATCACCGCGGAAACCGAAGTGTGGGGTGGGAAATGGGGCGCTCCACCCGTGTCGAAAGAACGGCTCACGCGCCTTCGTCCTGCTTTGAACGTGCCCGTTCGATGGCGGCGGCTATTTTTTCCTGTGTGTTCTTGCCTTCCTGTAAAGCTTTCTTTTTGCGTTCAATGCGGTGCTTTCTTTCCTGCTTGATTTTCGCCAGCCGGACTTCCCGGGCTTCGAAGCGTTCCCGCGCGGTCCTGGCCTGTTCGTGTTCCCGGGCCAGCATGTGGAGGCTGGACTTGCCGAACCGGAACCACTCGACCAGCGGAATGTGGCTGGGACAAACGAAGTCGCAGCACCCGCATTCAATGCAATCCGACAGACCCAACTCTACAGTGTCGTCCCAGAGCTCGTTACGAATGGCTGCATGAAGCGACTGGGGTAATAAAATGGCCGGGCAAACGCGGGCGCACTCCCCGCAGCGGATGCAGGGCATCTCAGGTTGGGCTGGCCGAATATCATCTTCAGTCAGGACCAGGATGCAATTGGCCGCCTTGATTACGGGATTGGCGTCAGACGCGAGCGCATAGCCCATCATCGGTCCCCCCAGCACCAGGCGTGCCGCACCTTTTGTGTAGCCGCCACACTGGTCCACCAGGTTGGAGATGGGCATGCCGATTTGCGCCAGCAGGTTCCGGGGTCTGCGAACGCCGTTACCCGTTACCGTGACGATTCGTTCAATCAGTGGTTTGCCTTCGATGACCGCCCTGGCCACAGCCGTTGCCGTTGCGACATTCTGGCAGAGTATACCCAGGTCCGTTGGCCGGTCACCGGACGGAACCTCCAGCCCGGTCAAGACTTTGATCAGCTGCTTTTCACCGCCTTCCGGGTAGATGGTGGTGACTTTTACAATATCCATGTCCTTCGAGCCAGAACGTTCAACTGCGGCTGAGAGCGCCTGGTGGACGACGCCCATCTGGTCTTCAATGGCGATCACGGTTCTTTCGGCACCAATGGCTTTTTGCAAAACTCTTGCACCCAGAACTATCGAATCGGGCTGTTCGCGCATCAGCATTTCGTCACAACTGATGTAGGGCTCGCATTCTGATCCATTCAGAACCAGGGTGTGAATACCGCGCTCGCTGGCTTCATTCACCTTGTAACCTGTGGGGAATACCGCTCCGCCCAGTCCGACAATGCCTTTTTGCCGGATGATGTCGATAAGTTCGCCAGGCTCAGCCTGCTCCCAGTCGGTAACCGGTTCGAGGGTAGTCCACTGGTCAAGCCCGTCAGGCTTGATAACGATGCACTTACCATCCTTTCCGGAAGGATGGCTGTTGGGGTGTGAAGCGATGGCAACGACCTGACCGGAAGTGGGTGCATGGATGCAGCCGGTTCCCAGGTGCGAGAAGTACCCCAGCGGATCGCCTTTCATGACGTGCTGCCCTTCGCTGACCATGGGTTCGGCTTCCTTGCCCGTGTGTTGCAGCAGCGGGACATAATAGCGGGTCGCCAATGCGGCTTTTTCCACCGGGGTTTCGCAGGACACTTTTTTGTTGTGCCTTAGCCTCAGCCCACCATGAAAATGATGCAGCTGTTCACCGGCCTGTCGCGCCTGGCGAAAAGGATCGGAGTGCATTACAGGCCCGCCGTTTCGAGCGCTTTTGCCGGTCTGGGCCAGGCCCATTCACCGGTGGGTTGCCCCTGGATGACCATTTCAATGCAGTCCACGGGGCAAGGCGGCAGGCACAGGTCGCAGCCGGTGCATTCGCTGGCAATCACGGTATGCATGTGTTTGGACGCACCCAGAATGGCGTCCACGGGACAGGCCTGGATACAAAGTGTACATCCAATGCAGGTTTCTTCATCGATGACCGCAACGGTTTTGGGCATTTCTTCGCCGTTCTCCGGGTTCAGCGGCAACGCTTCCACCCCCAGCAAATCTGCCAGCGCCCGAATGCCCGCATCGCCGCCCGGAGGACACTGGTTGATGTCCGCTTCCCCCGCAGCTATGGCTTCAGCGTAGGGTTTACAGCCAGGGTAATTGCACTGACCGCACTGGGTTTGCGGCAGGATCGCGTTGATGCTTTCGACGACGGGGTCGGCGTCAACCCGGAATTTGCGGGCCGACCAGCCCAGGCCCAGCCCAAACAGACCTCCAAGCAAGGTGATCGTGATAATGGCAGTCAGCATGGTATGCAGGACCTCAAAGCCTGGCCAGGCCGGTAAAACCCATGAAGGCCAGGGCCATCAAACCCGCCGTGATCAGACCGATGGGCGCTCCGCGGAAGTGTATGGGTACGTCGGCATAGGCGATCCGTTCACGCATGGCGGAAAACATGACCAGCACAAGCCCGAACCCCGCTGCGGCTCCAAAGCCGTATAGGGCGGATTGCAGAAGGTTATGCTGCTCCTGCACATTGAGCAGGGCGACACCCAGCACCGCGCAGTTGCTGGTGATCAGCGGAAGAAAAATACCCAGGATGCGGTACAGCAGGGGGCTGGTTTTACGCATCACCATCTCCGTCAACTGAACAACCGTGGCTATCACAAGAATGAATGAAAGTGTCGAGAGATATTCGAGTCCCAGCGGTTGCAACAGGTAACGGCTGAGCAGGTAGCTTGAGATCGATGACAGGGTGAGGACGAACATCGTTGCGACAGACATGCCGATGGCCCCCTCAATTTTATTGGAAACGCCCATGAAAGGGCACAGGCCCAAAAAGCGGACAAGGACGAAATTGTTCGCCAATACCGTGCTGACCAGGATCAGGAAATACTCGGTCATGAATCGGTTCAGGTCACACGCATTCCAGGCCTGGCCCCGCTGTCCGGTTCCAGAACATACAGATCACCGCCCCCCGGCCCGGCTGCAAGCACCATACCTTCGGAAGTGCCGAAACGCATCTTGCGAGGCTTCAGGTTGGCCACCATAACGGTCATCCGGCCCTCCAGTTCAGACGGTTCATAGGCGGATTTGATGCCGGCGAAAACCGTCCGGGTATCGTTGCCGATGTCCAGTGTCAGTTTCAGGAGTTTGTCTGCCTCCGGAATCGATTCCGCTTTCAGGATCTTGGCGACCCTCAGGTCAACCTTGAGGAAATCATCAATGGTGATTTCATCGGCCAGTGCCTCAATCGGCATTTCTTCCTCGCCGGCGGTTTCTGCTCCAGCAGGTTGCAGGGATTCTTTTGAAGCTTCAATCATGGCGGAGATCTTAAGCGGGTCGATTCGCGTTAACAGGGGTTGAAAAGTGTTGACTCCGACACCGGTCAGAGCCTGATCCATGTTGCTCCAGTCACTGACGTCGCGACCCAGAAAGGCGCTGGCCCTTTCGGCTGTGAAGGGCAGGACTGGCGCGAGGTAAGCCATCAGGACGCTGAACAGGTTGATGCCCTGTGTACAGATGGCCTGGACCTGCTGCTCTTTGCCTTCTTCCTTGATCTGAACCCAGGGTTTTTCCTCGTCTATGTAGCGGTTGGCCTCATCGGCCAGTTTCATGATCCGGCGAATGGCCGACTGGTAATTTCTGTTTTCAAAATCGGTTGCGATTGCAGTACGGGCTTCGACAAACTCACGATATTGCTCGGGTTCAGGAAGGGATTCGGACAGTTGTCCTTCAAATCGCCGACCGATAAAGCCCGCACAGCGGCTGGCGATGTTGACGACCTTGCCCACGACATCGGAGTTGACGCGTTGCACGAAATCTTCGAGGTTGAGATCGATGTCGCCCGTCCCTGAGCCCAGCCTGGCGGCAAAGTAGTAGCGCAGATAGTCTGGGTGGAGGTGGTCCAGGTAAGTGCGTGCTCGGATAAAGGTTCCACGTGATTTCGACATCTTGGCGCCGTCCACGGTCAGGAATCCGTGAGCGTACACGGCCGTAGGTGTGCGCATTTCTGCGCCCATCAGCATGGCGGGCCAGAACAGCGTGTGAAAATAGATAATATCCTTGCCAATAAAATGGTAAATCTCGGCGGTAGAATCCTTGCTCCACCAGGCATCAAAATCCAGTCCATTTCTTTCGCACAGTTCTTTGAAACTGGCGATATAACCTACCGGGGCATCGACCCACACGTAGAAATACTTGTCTTCGGTGCCCGGAATGCGAAAACCAAAGTAGGGTTCGTCTCTTGATATATCCCAGTCGCGCAGGCCGTCGGTGAACCATTCCTGCAGCTTATTCAGAATTTCAGGTTGTAAAGCGCCCGAACCCATCCATTGTTTCAGTGGTTCTTCGAAATCCGCCAGGCGGACGAAAAAATGCTCCGATTCTTTCATCACCGGTTTGCTGCCGGTCACCGCTGAGCGGGGGTCGATCAGGTCGGTTGGCGAGTAGGTGCTGCCGCAAGACTCACAACTGTCACCATACTGATCAGGCGTTTTGCACTTGGGGCAGGTTCCCCGGATGAAACGGTCCGGGAGAAACATGCCCTCCTGCTCATCATAGAGCTGTTCGATAAAACGGCGCTCAATGTAGCCGTTTTCATCGAGTTTCATATAGATCTGCTCAACCAGTTGCCGGTTGTATTCGCTGTGGGTCGACGAATAATTGTCAAAACTGATGCCGAAATCCCGGAAGTCGGACTTGTGTTGCTCATTCATCATGTCAATGAGCTCTTCCGGCGTCTTGCCTTCCGCACGCGCCCAGAGCATGACCGGCGTGCCGTGGGCATCGTCCGCCCAGGCGAAATAGCACTCATGGCCTTGTGATCGCTGGAATCGAGCCCAGATATCCGTTTGGATGTATTCCAGCATATGGCCGAGATGGATCGCGCCATTGGCATAGGGAAGAGCGCTGGTTACCAGGATTTGTCGTTTTTCGTCTGTCATAGGTGTCTGCCGGTTTGGCTGCAGCATGATTGGGCTGAATCGCAAATTATGTCACGACCGTGGTTCCCGATCGAGAGAGAAAAAATATACAATGACCGGCTTTATCCATCAGGCTAATTAAACAGGCCCCCAAAGCATGACCCAACTATCAGAACAATACGTGAAAGACCTGCTCGCAGGAATCACTGATCCCAATTCGGATACTGACATTATCACTCTCGGCTGGTTACGCGGTATCGGGCTGGATGGTCAGAAAATTTCCGTGGATTTGAGAGCTGGATATCCGATCGACGGTATCAGGGATTTACTGGCGTCGGACATTGCGTCCAGGCTGGAGTCCGATCCTGAAATTGAAAAAGCAAGCATCAGTCTCGACTGGAAGGTCGTGCCACACGTTGTCCAGGGCGAACTGAAGCCCCAGGATCAGATCAAGAACATCATCGCCGTCGCTTCCGGTAAGGGAGGCGTCGGCAAATCAGCCACCGCGGTTAACCTGGCGCTGGCACTGCGTGCCGATGGCGCCCGCGTAGGCGTGCTGGATGCGGACATCTATGGGCCCAGCATGCCACGCATGCTGGGCGTTTCGGGTAACCCCGAGACCGATGGAAACCGGATCGTACCGCAACGGGCTCATGGCCTGCAGGTGATGTCGATCGGGTTCATGGTGGAGGAAGATACGCCGATGATCTGGCGCGGTCCGATGGTCACATCCGCGCTGCAGCAGTTGCTGACAGAAACCAATTGGCAGGGGCTGGACTATCTCGTCGTGGATCTGCCCCCGGGAACCGGTGATATACAGTTGACGCTGGCGCAGAAAGTACCGGTTGCCGGGTCGGTGATCGTCACTACACCGCAGGATATCGCGTTGCTTGACGCCCGCAAAGCGGTGCAGATGTTCCGCAAGGTCAACATGTCGGTTCTTGGGATCGTTGAGAACATGAGCACCCATATCTGCAGTAACTGCGGCCATGAGGAGTCCATTTTCGGAACGGGCGGCGGCAGCAGGATGGCGCAGGAATACGATGTCCCCCTGCTGGGTCAGTTGCCGCTGGCGATGAAAATCCGATCCGACCTGGATCAGGGTATACCAACGGTCGTTTCCGATCCTGAATCCGAGTTGACGCTCCGCTACCGCGAAATCGCCAGGAAGACGTCTGCGCGCCTTGCTACCACGCCGCGCAGCCTGGCTTTGAATATGCCGCAGATCAACATTCTGAATACCTGAGGACCTCCGCTTTGAGTATCAAATCTGACCTCTGGATCCAGCGTATGGCTGAATCCGACCACATGATTGAACCTTTCGAGCCTGGCCAGGTACGCCAGACCGCAGATGGTGATCGATGCATTTCCTATGGAACTTCCAGCTACGGATATGACGTTCGCTGTGCCCGCGAGTTCAAGATTTTCACCAACATCAACTCAGCCGTTGTCGATCCCAAACGCTTTGACGAGAATAGTTTTGTGGATTTTAGCGGGGACGTCTGTATCATCCCGCCCAATTCTTTCGCATTGGCTCACACTGTCGAATATTTCCGGATTCCCAGGAATGTACTGACGATCTGTCTGGGTAAATCAACTTATGCGCGCTGTGGAATCATTGTAAATGTGACGCCGCTGGAGCCGGAATGGGAAGGGCACGTCACGCTTGAGTTTTCGAACACGACGCCGTTGCCTGCAAAAATTTACGCCAATGAGGGCGTCGCGCAATTCCTGTTCTTCGAGTCTGACGAAGTTTGTGCACAGTCGTACGCTGATCGTGCCGGAAAATACCAGGGACAAACCGGGGTCACGCTTCCCAGGGCCTGATATACAGGTGATTTACCGCAACGGTGGTTGCTGGATCAGGGTGGCGTAGGTCTGAAAATTCTCGGAACCGCGAGAAACGTCCAGCTCCACCTGGTCGCCAGGGGCTCGCTGTGAGATGGCCAGGAGAAACTGTCCGGCATCCATGACGGGTTCACCATCCAGGGCCAGGATGATATCGCCTTGCCGGATGCCTGCGTTCCAGGCCGGCCCATCTTCGATGACCCGTGCGACTCCGATCCCCAGGTTCAATTCACTTCTGACAGTAGGGCGGATATCACTGTATAAGGCTCCCAGCCAGCCGCGCCTGACGCTGCCGTAGTCTATGATCTGGTTCATAACGTTGAGTGCGAGGCCAATGGGTATGGCAAAACCGATGTTCTGCCCATCAGAGGTGTTTCGCGTGCTGATGCCTATCAATTCGCCCTTCGTGTTGATCAGCGCTCCGCCGCTGTTGCCGACATTGATCGCCGCATCTGTCTGGATATAGTCCTCGTACAGGCTGGCTCGTAAATCGTTTCTGCCTGTGGCGCTGACGATACCCATTGTTACGGTGTGACTCAATCCCAAGGCGTTTCCAATGGCGAGTACGATATCGCCCGGCCGCACGGTGAAGTCTTCGGGTATGGGGGCCGTTGGCAAATCCTTCGGGCCGATTTTCAACACCGCCAGGTCGGTTTCCAGGTCCGTGCCGACAACGGTCGCCAGTTCCACCCGGCCATCCCAAAGCGCCACCCGTGCTTTCTGTGCATTACCGATGACATGATGGTTGGTCAGGATATAGCCGTCCTCGCTCATCAGCACACCGGATCCGTCGTCAACCTGCATCCTGAAAAGTGCCTTTGAACCCACGATCTGGGGCTGGATAGTGCGCGTCTGAAGACTGACCACCGCCGGTGCTGTGCGATTGACCGCATCGGCATATGATACCGGTGCGGTCAGGGTCTGAGCCTCTGCCGGGGTGCTGTTACCCGCCAGTCGCTCTGTCAGCGAAGGCCAGAGGTAAATGAGGACAAAGGCCAGCGCGAGTCCGGCAATAATTGCACGAACCACGAAGCCCAACAGTTCACGAACTTGAGACATTTAACCATTCTATCGGTAAATTCATTGTTTCACATGTCCCGTTTCGGATAAAATAACTCTTTTGTAATGTACGGCTATCATCGGGCGAGGGACTGACTGCAAGAGTCATCCCTTTTTTCCTGATTATCGTGCGGATAACTCAAATAACTTAGCAGACCCTGCAGGGATCTAATCCAGCTGGAGAAACAGATGCCAACTGATGGCGTGAATAAAAAGAGGCGCCGGTTTCTCGTCGCCACAACCTCGGTCGTGGGGGCGGTAGGCGCGGGATTCGTGGCTGTGCCCTTTATCAAGTCCTGGAAGCCCAGTGCGAAAGCCCAGGCGGTTGGCGCACCGGTCCAGGTCAATCTGGACGCCCTCAAACCGGGGCAATTGCTGAAAGTGCAGTGGAGAGGGCAAACCATCGGTATTCTGCGAAGAACGCCGGAAACTGTCGAGCTGTTACCTGAAATTGACGGTGATCTCAGGGACCCGGAGTCGCTGGAATCTGAACAGCCTGTGTTTGCGCAGAATGAAGCACGTGCGCTGCGTGACGAGTTTCTGGTGGTGAATATGCATTGCACGCACCTGGGTTGCGTGCCGCAGATGATTCCCGAGGTTGAGCCACAGCCATTTGAGGAAAACTGGAAGGGTGGCTTTTTCTGTCCTTGTCACAAGTCCAAATTTGACATGGCTGGCAGGGTATACAAGAGTGTGCCCGCACCCACCAACCTCAGAATCCCCCCCTACAGCTTCATCGATGATTTTACGCTGATCATCGGTGTGAATCCTGAAGGAGCCGTATGATGGCCAAACCTGCGAGTAATTTAGCCAGAAGCGCCGATGCTGTCATGGGCTGGATCGACAAGCGACTGCCTGTGACCGCGTTTTGGAATGCCACCATGACCGGTTACCTGGCCCCGAAGAATTTCAACTTCTGGTACTACATGGGTTCCCTGGCGCTGTTCGTGCTGGTCATCCAGATTCTCTCGGGAATTTTCCTCACCATGCATTACAAGCCGTCGGCGGAGCTGGCCTTTGCTTCGGTTGAGTACATCATGCGCGATGTGGAATGGGGCTGGTTTATTCGTTACCTGCACTCCACCGGAGCATCGTTCTTTTTTATCCTGATTTATCTGCACATGTTTCGCAGCCTGCTTTATGGTTCACATCGCGCTCCCCGCGAACTGGTGTGGATTTTTGGCATGCTGATTTATCTTGCACTGATGGCTGAGGCCTTCATGGGCTATGTATTGCCCTGGGGCCAGATGTCCTATTGGGGTGCGCAGGTCATTATCAATCTGTTCGGAGCGATCCCCACCATTGGTGAACCGCTGACCGAGTGGATCAGGGGTGATTTCTTTCTATCCGATGCCACCCTGAATCGGTTTTTTGCACTGCATGTCATCGCCCTGCCACTGGCCATTCTGGGCCTGGTGCTGATGCACCTTGTGGCACTGCGTGAAAACGGCTCAAACAATCCAGACGGAATTGAAATCAAGGAAAACAAGGATGAGAACGGTATTCCGAAAGACGGCGTTCCGTTCCACCCGTACTACACCATCAAGGATATATTCGGTGTGGCCATGTTCTTGTTGATTTTCACCTTTGTGCTGTTTTTCTGGCCGGAAGCGGGCGGTTTGTTCCTCGAGCACGACAATTTTGTGCCGGCCAACCCGCTGGTGACGCCCGAACACATCAAGCCGGTCTGGTACTTCACGCCTTATTACGCCATTCTCAAGGCCGTGCCCGACAAATTGATGGGTGTCATCCTGATGGGATTGTCCGTCGTTATTCTGTTTTTCCTGCCGTGGCTGGACCGCTCACCGGTGAAATCAATCCGCTACAAAGGCCTCTGGTACAAGATTCTGGTCGGTGCCTTCGCCATCGCGTTCGTCCGTCTCGGGATGCTAGGTATGGCCGAAGGTACGCCGGCACAAACGATTGAAATGCGGATATGGACCCTGGTCTATTTCGGCTTTTTCATTTTGTTGTATTTCATAAGCCCCGGCGGCAAGACCAAGCCACTGCCAGAGAGGTTGACACACTGATGAGCAAGAAACTTTTCTCAGTCATTATCAGCCTGGTCGCCGCACTCGCACTGACTGGTCCGTTATACGCGGCGGGAGGTGGCACAGCGCTGGAGCACGCCAATGTGAACATTCGCGATACGGCGGCTATACAGCGGGGCACCAGGTTGTTCGTCAACTACTGCCTTTCATGTCATAGCGCCAGTTACATGCGTTACAGCCGTATTGCCGAGGATCTTGGGCTGGATGAGGAATTGGTCATGGATAACCTGGTTTTTGCCGACGTCAAGATCGGTGACACCATGGATATCTCCATGCGGCCGGCAGATGCTGAAAAATGGTTCGGCAAGCTACCGCCGGATCTCTCGTTGATTTCTCGTTCAAGAGGCGCAGACTGGCTGTACACTTATCTGCTGACGTTCTATCAGGATGATAGCGGGGGCTGGAATAACCTGGCCCTGCCTAATGCGTCCATGCCGCATGTGCTGTGGCAGCTTCAGGGCATACAAAAGCCAGTGTATGCTACTCATGACGGGCATGAAGTGATTGATCATCTCACGCTCGGCAAGCCTGGCTTGCAATCGCCTGAGGAATATAAAAACACGGTTCGCGACCTGGTCACTTTCCTGGAGTACCTGGGAGAGCCGGCGGAAATCAAACGAAAAAATGTCGGTGTCTGGGTATTGCTGTTCCTGGCGCTGTTTGCATTGATTGCCTATGCCTTGAAGGCAGAATACTGGCGGGATGTGCACTAATCAATTAGGAGAATAATGTGGCAGTTTCAGTTCGAGGTCGTTCGACCATGGCGTTGTATTCATCAGAGACTTCCCTGGATTGTCACCGGGTACGGTTCGTTCTTGCCGAAAAAGGCATCAATGTTGATATCGTGAATGTTTCGATAGACGAGTCCGCAGCTGCAGATCTGGCTGAGCTCAATCCGTATAACGAGGCGCCGACGCTGGTCGATCGCGACCTGGTGTTATATGACGCAGGCGTCATCAATGATTACCTGGATGAGAGATATCCGCATCCCCCGTTGATGCCGGTTGACCCGGTTTCCAGGGCGCAACTGAGACTGGTTCACCACCGCATTCTGAAGGATTGGTATTCGCTGGCTTATGAGATTGAAAGCTCTACTGGCAAAAAAGCCGAAACGGCAGCCAAGCAACTCAAGGAAGGCATCATTGCAGCCAACGAGCTGTTCAAAATGTCGGATTATGTCTTGAGCGACGAGTTGAGCCTTGTGGACTGCACGCTCGGACCACTGCTGTGGCGGTTGTCGCATTACGGTGTCACCCTCGGCAAGCCCGGTGCATCTGTGGAAGCCTATGCTCACCGGATATTCTCGAGAGCGTCATTCAAAAGCAGCCTGACCCAGGCCGAACGGGACCTGATGCTGGCTGCTTAATCAGCCGGGTACCATGAGCATCGAAATGACATCCAACAGGCCGTACCTGTTGAGAGCCTTGTACGAGTGGATTGCTGACAACGGGATGACGCCCCATATTCTCGTTGAAGCAGGCGCCGACGGCGTGGATGTTCCTGACCAGGCCATTCAGAAAGGCAAGGTCATTCTGAATATAGATAATGCTGCGGTCCGGGAACTTGACCTGGGTAATACCTGGCTGACGTTCAAGGCACGCTTTTCGGGGAGCGAACACGATGTGGCCGTGCCGATTGATGCGGTGCTGGCCATTTACGCCAAGGAAAATGGTCAGGGCATGATGTTTTCTCTGGAAGATGAAACGGTTCCTCCTTCCGGCCCGGACTCGGACCCTGAAGGGAAGCCCTCCCGGCGCCCTCATTTGAAGATCGTCAAGTAGGCAGGCCGTTCTCAGCCCTGGTCGATCAGCTGACCATTATCCGTCTGAATAATCACCGTCGGGCGTCTGCCCGGTGAAACGAGCACCACGCCGCCTTTTCGTGGCACTCCGTTCCTTGCAAACTCGAAACAGTATCTCAACCCCCAGGCTCCTGTCGGGTCTTCCCTTCTCAATTGAACCGACTCGAGGATAACCGTGTCGTCTATCAGCACCAGTCCGTGTTCACGGCATGTTGACGAAGCGGCCTGGCGGGCCAGCTCCTTGCCGTTCAAAAGGCGCCACCAGCTGATCGCCGCGAAGCCAACAATAACGAGGATCAGGATGCCGGTCACGGCGTTTGACCGGGTCGAGACGAGAGCAGAACGTCAGTAGCGCCGGTACCGCCATTGACCGGTCGGCAAGAGGCAAAAGCTACGACCCTGGGATGTTTTCGCAAAATGCGATTGGTCATGATTTTCAGCAACGGCAGGCTTCTGGATCTCAGACCCTTGCCGTGAATGATTCTGATGCAGCCAAGATGGCGCGCGCAAGACTGCGCTATGAAATCAACCAGAACCTGTTTCGCCGTGCTGACATCCATGTGGTGAAGATCTATCGTGTCCGCGACGCTGAACTGCCCGCGCCGCAGGCGTCTGAGCAGTAGCTTTTGATGCCCTGGACGCAAAAACAGCAGTTCTTCACCGGTTTCAAGCTCCGTTACCGCGCCGTTGTCCTCAAGCAGTTCCAGCAGCACTTGCTGGTCGTCTTTCTCCCTCTGGACCGCCCGTGGAGGGGGTTTCCGTTGAACCGGTTCGATCCGATCATGCGCTTTTAACGGCTCTACGCCCGCCATGGCTTCGCGAAAGTCCAGGTCGTCGGTATTTTTCTTTTCTGAATCCATTACAGTCAACCGTTCAAGGCCTTACAATAGCAATTTCCGGGTCGGAATGGGTATGCATCTACTGATCAGTAATGACGATGGCATCACAGCGCAGGGTATTCAAGTCCTTTCGGACCGAATGAAAGCCCTGGGCAAAGTGACCATTGTTGCACCGGACCAGAATCGCAGTGGTGCGAGCAATTCGCTGACCCTGGAATCGCCTGTGCGGATCCGGGAAACCGGTGAGCGAACCTTCAGTGTAAGCGGAACGCCAACCGATTGTGTGCACATTGCATTGACAGGTCTTCTTCCGAAGGATCCCGACATGGTAGTGTCAGGAATAAATTCGGGCGCGAATCTGGGTGATGATGTAATCTACTCCGGGACGGTTGCCGCTGCCATGGAGGGGCGCTTTCTGGGATTGCCCGCCATCGCTGTTTCGTTGGTTTTTGCAGACCGTCCCAGGCATTATTCTACCGCAGCCGAGGCCGTCGCCCTGTTGATCAAACGTTTGAGAAAAGACCCTTTGCCAGCTGATACCATCCTTAATATCAACGTGCCCGATCTGCCCTGGCAGGATATTCGCGGATTCGAAGTAACACGTCTGGGCCATCGCCACCGGGCGGAACCTGTGGAAAAGATGACCGATCCCCGGGGTAATCCGATGTACTGGATCGGTCCTGCGGGCCCCGGGCAGGATGCGGGCCCAGGAACAGATTTCGATGCCGTACGTCGAGGCTATATTTCGGTCACCCCCATACATGTTGACCTGACCCGTTACCAGGCCCTTGAGCAGGTCTCCGGCTGGATGTCTGAGATTTCCATCAATGAAATGGCACAGCCAGAGAGCGAAACATGATTCATGAGCGCAAGCTCAAATCCATCCCGAGAGGGATAGGAATGACTTCACAGGGAACCCGTGACCGGTTGGTGCAACGGTTGCGGAACCATGGCATTGAAGATGAGCGCGTTCTGAAGGCAATTGCCCAGATTCCGCGTCATGAATTTGTCGATGAAGCCCTTTCCAGCAGAGCTTATGAAGACACCGCTTTACCGATTGGCCTGAGCCAGACCATTTCACAACCCTGGGTGGTGGCCAAGATGACCGAAGCGATTCTGGATGGTGGTACGCCGCAGAAAGTACTGGAAGTAGGTACCGGCTCGGGTTACCAGGCGGCGATAATGGCCAGCCTGGTCAGCAGTGTCTTTACCGTGGAACGGATCGAGGAGTTGCTGAAGCTGGCCCGCAGGCGATTCCACAAGCTTGGGCTGCATCACATTTATACGCGCTACGCGGATGGTCACCTGGGATGGCCGAGCCAGGCGCCTTTTGACGGTATCATCGTTACAGCGGCTGCAATGGGGATACCCCCGGAACTCATCGAACAACTCAGGGTAGGTGGTGTTTTGGTGGCGCCGGTGGAGCGGAACGGCATGCAGCGCTTGCTGAAAGTACGACGCACCGAGGAAGGCCATGATGAAGAGGATCTGGGTGGTGTAATCTTTGTCCCCATGTTGAGTGGTCTGAGTTGAAATGATAACCAGGGTCATCCTTATATTGCTCTTGTTGAGCGGCTTACTGGGCGGATGTTCAGGCTGGAATCCTGAGAAAGACAAATCCTCGGGCAGCAGTTATCAGAAAACGCCTGACGGCTACTACCGGGTGAGAGGCGGTGACACGCTGTATGCCATAGCATTCGAGTTCGGTCTGGACTGGAAAAGCGTCGCTGCCTGGAATGGCATCCGCTCGCCGTATACGATTTATCCGGGCCAGCAGCTTCGTATGTCCCCTCAGGCGGGATCTTCAGGCCGGACGGCGAAAGCAGCTGGAACGTCATCCGGTACGACGGTCGTGAAGGCAGCCCCTTCAAAGAGTTCAACCAGCACGACGGTTGAATACACGCCGGAGAGAACCACGCAGCCTGCGCCGAAGACGACGACCGCACCTGCCCCTGCCCCCAAACCATCTCCTGTGGCCATGGGTTCAGATCCGGATAAATGGTTGTGGCCGGTAGAAGGACGGATCATCAGTAATTTCAAGCCGAACGACCCGTCGAGAAAAGGAATCGATATTGGCGGCAAGGAGGGCCAGCCGGTCATCGCCTCCGCCAGCGGTGAGGTCGTTTATAGTGGCAGTGGCCTGATTGGCTATGGTGAACTGATCATCATCAAGCACAGTGAACAATTGCTCAGCGCATACGCCCACAATCGCAAGCGGCTGGTCAAGGAAGGGGAGAAGGTGGCTGCTGGAGACCGCATTGCTGAATTGGGTAAAAATGACAGGAGCCAGCCGATGCTGCATTTTGAGATTCGCCTCAATGGAACGCCCAAAGACCCTCTCAATTACCTGCCCAGGCGCTGAAGTACGGGCTTTGGTTCAAATTATTTCCATGATCCAGGTCAATTACTAAAGACATTTCTGTGATTTTGTGCTAGCGTAAATAGTCCACCCTGTCAACTATTAATCTTCTGAGGATGACCGGGTATGGAAACGGCGGGGTGGGCCGGTTGTCCGGCGCTTATTAGCGTGAGGAGGGGGGGATGCATGATGTCCAGGCCGGGCACAGGGACGTATCCGCAACGCGCCAGCGCACAGCTGGCAAAACCAGGCAAACTGACCGCCGGCCAGCGGCTACCAGTGGGAGGGCTTCCCACAGTCAGGATGTGACTCGTATCTATCTCAGCGAAATCGGCAAAGCCCGGTTATTAACCGCTGAGGAAGAAATTACTCTGACCCGAGCAGCCCGAAAAGGCTGCATGGCCAGCAGGCAGCGCATGATCGTGTCCAATTTGCGCCTGGTGGTCAATGTCGCCCGGGCCTATGTCAAACGTGGCCTGCCTCTTCTGGATCTCGTGGAGGAGGGGAACCTGGGGCTGATGCGTGCGGTTGAGAAATTTGATCCGGACCGCGGTTGCCGCTTTTCGACCTATGCAACCTGGTGGATCAGGCAATCGGTCGAACGCGCTATTATGAATCAGTGCCGGACGGTTCGTCTGCCGATTCACGTGATTCGTGAGCTGACCATCTACCTGCGAGCGTCCAGGAACCTGGAACAACAATTGAACCGCAGGCCTACCGCTGAAGAAGTCGCTGAAGTACTGGATACGGACCCGGCCAATGTCAAACGCCTGTTTGGGCTGAATGAACCGGTCAGATCAGCCGACGATCCGGGCAAGAACAGCTCCGGCAGGCCCGTGCTGGATTCTATCGTGGATGAAAACTGCGGGAACCCCGAAACGCGTTATGCGGACGTCGCGGCTGAGCGCCTGTTGGGTAGCTGGCTGGATCAATTATCTGCGCAACAGCGCGATGTCATTGAGCACCGTTACGGATTACACGGTCATGGCAAACGAACACTGGAGCAGGTCGGAAACCTTCTCGGCGTGACGCGGGAACGGGTCCGCCAGGTGCAGCTTGCTGCTCTGGCGAGGCTGAAGGCTATTTCAAAAAGCGAGGGTTTTCAGGAGTTGCCGTTAGGGGACTGAATCGGCAGCAGAATGGCCGCCACGTTTCTCGATTCAGAGACCAGTACGTTGAACGTACGGCAGGCTGCATCGGTCGTCATGACTTCCAGGCCGATGTTCCTGCTGTAGAAAAGCATCATCTGTTTCGGATCGAGAAACTTCTGTTTAGCGCCGGTGCCGATCAGCACGACCTCCGGTTCGAGTTCCATTACCTGCTCGAGATGTTGCTCATTGATGAGCTCAATTTCGCTGACGGGCCAGTGCGGGATGATGTGTTCTGCGTTCATAATGAACGGCTCACGAAAAAACTCATCGCCCACCTGGATGCCTTTCTCCGTGACTGAACGGATAAAGTGGTAATTACCTGGTTGATCCAGAATGAGGTCCATGCCCGAGCTCAGGTGGGGAGGTCGATAACCGGTTTCTTCGGATTGCGCCGGAAGAAGGAGGCAACCTGCCCGATGGTTTGCACTGTTTCTGCGCCAAACGACTGCTCGATCTGATTTGCCCAGGCTGTGCGGGTTTCCCGGTCGGCTTTCAGCTTGATTTTGACCAGTTCATGGTGGTTCAGGGCGGTTTCAATTTCAGTCCTGACGTTTTCGCTCAAGCCCTTGTCTCCGACCATCACCACGGGTTTGAGCTTGTGGCAAAGGCCACGCAGATATCTGAGCTGACGGTTACTGAGAGACATAATGGCTTCCTGATGGCGTAAACTGGTCACTGGTTCAAGGCGCGCATTCTAGCACGCAGGGGATGGTCGGGAATGGCGAGAAGTAAAAGCAGCAACCGTTGGTTATCAGAGCATTTTGATGATCATTACGTAAAAATGGCGCAAAATAAGGGGCTGCGTTCACGTTCCGCGTTCAAGTTGCTGGAGCTACAGGAAAAGTACAGCCTCATCAAGCCGGGAATGGTCGTCGTCGATCTGGGCGCCGCTCCCGGGGGCTGGTGTCAGGTTGTTCAGCCTTTGCTGGGTGACCGTGGCCGCATCCTGGCGCTGGATATCCTGGAAATGGACGCGATTCATGGTGTCGAATTCATCCAGGGCGATTTCACCGAGGATGAACCGCTCAAGGCGCTGGAGGCGGCGCTGGATGGTGACCGTGTTGATCTTGTGTTGTCTGACATGGCCCCCAATATGAGTGGGATGGCCACCATAGACCAGGCTAAAGCGATGTATCTTGCTGAGCTGGCTCTTGATTTCGTCCGGGCTCATTTGAAACCTGGTGGCGATTTTGTGGTCAAGTTATTTCAGGGAACGGATTTTGACACATATGTCCGGGAAGTCCGGTCTATGTTTGGGAAGGTACAAGTAAGAAAGCCGAAAGCTTCAAGGCCGCGAAGCCGTGAAGTGTATTTACTGGCCCGCCAACACCAAGTCGAGTAAATTGGTGCTGCACGCTAAGAGGAAATGATTTGAACGACCTAGCTAAAAATCTATTGACCTGGGCAATTATCGCCATCGTCCTGGTCTCGATCTTCAACCACTATGCCAGCGTGAGCACGGTGCCGGATTCGCTTTCCTATTCTGAATTCCTGGAAAACGTGAAAAACGGGCAGGTCTCGCAGGTGAATATCCAGAGCAATACGGCCGGTAATAACATCACCGGAATGAGCGTAGACGGCGGTGAGTTCCAGACCTTCGGACCGCCAGACCCCAAGCTGGTCGATGACCTGGTTGACAATAAAGTGGAAATCACCGCAGAGCCGCCGGCTGAGCGATCTGTCTTTGTTGACCTGATACTGGGCGTAGCGCCCATTCTGCTTTTGATCGGGGTCTGGGTTTACTTCATGCGCCAGATGCAGGGCGGTGGAGCCGGCCGTGGAGCCATGTCTTTTGGAAAAAGCCGGGCCAAATTGCAGGGTGAAGACCAGGTCAAAGTAACTTTCGCTGACGTGGCAGGCGTTGAAGAGGCCAAGGATGAAGTAGGGGAGTTGGTGGAGTTTTTGCGCAATCCCGGAAAATTCCAGAAGCTGGGTGGTCACATTCCCCGTGGTGTATTGATGGTCGGTTCGCCCGGAACAGGTAAAACGCTTCTTGCCAAGGCCATCGCGGGTGAAGCCAAAGTTCCATTTTTCTCAATTTCGGGCTCGGATTTCGTTGAAATGTTCGTGGGCGTGGGCGCGTCCCGGGTAAGGGATATGTTCGAGCAGGCCAAGAAACATGCACCCTGCATCATTTTCATTGACGAAATTGATGCGGTCGGCAGGCATCGTGGCGCGGGCCTCGGTGGTGGTCATGACGAACGCGAACAGACATTGAACCAGTTGCTGGTCGAGATGGATGGCTTTGAAGGTGGCGAAGGTGTCATCGTCATTGCGGCCACCAACCGTCCCGACGTCTTGGATCCTGCATTGCTGAGACCTGGACGCTTCGACCGGCAGGTCGTCGTGCCGCTGCCGGATATCCAGGGCCGGGAGGCGATCCTGAAGGTGCACATGCGAAAAGTTCCCATTGGTGACGACGTCAATGCCAAAGTCATCGCTCGCGGAACACCCGGGTTTTCAGGAGCAGACCTGGCCAACCTGGTCAACGAAGCCGCTCTTTTCGCGGCCAGGGATAACGCCAAGTCAGTAAACCAGGATCACCTGGACAAGGCCAAGGACAAAATCATGATGGGCACCGAGAGGCGTTCCATGGTGATGTCCGAGAAAGAGAAGAACCTCACTGCTTACCACGAAGCAGGCCACGCGATTGTTGGGAGGCTGGTGCCTGAGCATGATCCCGTGTACAAGGTAACCATCATTCCACGCGGGCGTGCCCTCGGCGTCACCATGTTCCTGCCTGAGCAGGATAAATACAGTATTTCCAGGTTGCAGCTCGATAGCCAGTTGGCCAGCCTGTTCGGCGGCCGGGTGGCGTAAGAGCTGGTGTTTGGGACGGAAAACGTCACCACCGGCGCATCGAACGACATTGAACGCGCCACTTCGATCGCGCGCAGCATGGTCACCAAGTGGGGGCTGACCGAGAAACTGGGTCCGCTGACTTACTCTGAAGATGAGGACGAAGTGTTCCTCGGCCGTTCAGTGACGCAACATAAGCATGTGTCCGACGATACGGCACGACTGATCGATATTGAAGTTCGAGACATAATCGATACCGCCCACGGCAAAGCCAAGCACTTGCTGGAGACTCATTTCGATGCGCTTCACCTGATGGCGGCTGCCCTGATGAAATACGAGACCATCGGCAGTCAACAGATCGACCAGATCATGGATGGCCACGAACCCGATCCACCCGACGGTTGGCAGGACATTGAGCCTGAAGCTTCCGGCGATACCGGGGATGCCGGCGATACCGAGGATACCAGCGATTCAAACAGCCACAATCCGATTGGCGGGCCAGCTGAACAGCACTGACAGTGCGCCCTGGCTAGAGACATGAGCCCCCTTCGCGGTTAAAATCGGGCGATGAGCCGAAAGTATTTTGGAACCGACGGGGTCCGTGGCCGGGTGGGCGAGCACCCCATCACGGCTGACTGGATTTTAAGACTGGGACGGGCTGCCGGCATTGTCCTGGCCGGAAACGACAAGCGGGGGGTCGTTATCGGTAAAGACACCCGTGTTTCCGGTTATATGTTCGAATCCGCGCTGGAGGCCGGCCTGGCCGCAGCCGGTGCCAATGTTCTGCTGTTGGGGCCGATGCCCACTCCTGCCGTTGCTTACCTGACTCGTACGCTTTACGCCTGCGCAGGGATCGTCATTTCTGCTTCTCATAACTCCTACGAAGACAACGGAATCAAGTTCTTCTCGGCCGACGGGGAAAAGCTCCCTGATACAGTCGAGCAGGCGATAGAAGACGAGTTGGAAAAACCTTTCGTAACGGTGGATTCGGCCCGCATGGGCAAGGCGAACCGCGTTGATGATGCAGCGGGACGGTATATCGAGTTTTGCAAAGGCACCATGCCGTTTGGCACCTTGCTCAGCGGCATACGGATCGCGCTGGACTGCGCGCATGGTTCCACCTACAAAGTTGCGCCGGCCGTGTTACGGGAACTGGGCGCGAAGGTGCACGTCATTGGCAACCGTCCTGACGGCATGAACATCAATGATGCCTGCGGATCAACCCAGCCCGCAGCGATGCAGGAGCACGTGCTCAAAACTGGCGCAGATATCGGAATAGCACTTGATGGAGATGGCGACCGGGTTGTTTTTGCCGATAGTGAAGGAAACCTTGTGGACGGTGATGAGTTGCTTTACATCATTGCTCGCTCACGGAAGACTGAGGGCACACTGACGGGCGGCGTTGTGGGCACGGTGATGACCAACTTCGGCCTGGAGACGGCACTGGCTGATCTCGACATACCCTTCATACGGACCTCGGTAGGAGATCGGCACATTCACCGGGCACTGGTGGAAAGAGGCTGGACACTCGGCGGCGAAGCCTCGGGTCATTTACTGTCCCTGGACCGGACCAGCACGGGCGATGGCATCGTCAGCGCTCTGCAGGTCCTTGAAGTCATGGTCCGGTCAGGAAAGAGCCTGGCGGAACTGCGCAGCGGTATGCAGAAATTCCCCCAAATCATGATCAATGTTCCCGTCACGGCAGCAGCCAGAGAACAATTTGGCGATTCGCAGACCATCAACCGGGCGTTGCGTGAGGTCGAAGCGGAACTGAATGGAAAAGGCAGGGTGATTCTCAGGCCCTCGGGTACAGAGCCGCTGATTCGTGTCACCCTGGAAGGGTCCGATTCGACGCAGGTGGAACGTCTGGCTAAGCAGCTGGCGGCTACGGTCCGGGCGGAATTGGGTAGCTGACGGATATCCCTGTGCGCCCTCAAGTTCCCATCCTGGACCTGGGCCGCTTTGATTCTGACCTGTGCGGCCTCGTGGCTGAGGCGGGTGACGCCTATCGAGAGTATGGTTTCTGCGGATTTACCCACCATGGTCTGCCGGACCAGGTCATCGAGGAAGCCTACCGGGTATTCAGGGTGTTTTTTGATTTGCCCGAGGCGACCAAGATGCGTTATCGCTCCTCAGCGGGTGGCCAGCGGGGTTACACACCCTTCGGAATCGAGCAGGCCCGGGATCAAAGCATTCCGGACCTCAAGGAATTCTGGCACACCGGCAGGGAGATGGGCGACGACAATCCCTGGCCAGATATTCTCGAGCCGAACGCCTGGCCTGCTGAAGTCCCCGGCTTTCGTGAAAGGGCCTGTGCCCTGTATGCAGCGCTTGACGAACTGGGTAAAAAAATACTGCAGATCATCGCGCTGTCACTGAACCTGGAACAGCACTGGTTCGATCGCCGCGTAGCATCGGGAAACAGCGTCCTGCGGGCGATTCACTACCCTCCGATCCGGGACAGGCAGACGCCTGCAGTCAGGGCCGCGCAACACGAAGACATCAACCTGGTCACACTGTTGATCGGATCAAACGAAGCGGGTCTGCAGATTTTGTCCCGGGAGGGGGGCTGGATCGAGGTCACCAGCATTCCTGGAACCATTGTGGTCAATATCGGCGACATGATGAAACGTTTGACGAATCACGTGTTGCCGTCAACGCCACACCGGGTGGTCAACCCGCCGGGTGCGGCGGCCAGCCAGGCGCGTTATTCGATTCCGTTTTTCATGCACCCCAATCCGGATTTCGTCATCGAGACCTTGCCGACCTGTGTTTCCGCGGAAAACCCCGATCGTTACCGAGCGGCCATTTCTGCCAACGATTTTCTGAATGAGCGATTGCGTGAAATAAAGCTGATGTGAACAGGGAGTTTCGCCCAGTTGCAGGAATTCAACGTCAGTTCAGAACGCCCAGGTCTTTGCCCACACGAGTGAATGCTTCCACCGCCCGGTCCAGGTGTGATTTTTCATGGGCGGCTGAAATCTGAACGCGTATGCGCGCCTCGCCCTGTGGCACCACCGGGTAAAAGAACCCAATCACATATATGCCCAGGTCCAGAAGCCGGGCGGCAAATTCCTGCGCCAGCGGCGCGTCATAGAGCATGACCGGGACGATCGGGTGGGTGCCTGGCTTGATATCAAAACCGGTTTCGCTCATGGCCGAGCGGAAATAGGCTGTATTTTCCTCCAAAAGATCCCGTAACCGGGTGGTGGAAGAAAGCATCTCGAAAACCTGGATACCTGCTGCCACCAGCGGCGGAGGCAGCGTGTTTGAAAACAGGTAAGGTCTTGATCTCTGGCGAAGTAAATCTATGATTTCCTGTTTTCCCGTCGTGAATCCGCCGGAGCCCCCTCCCAGGGCCTTGCCCAGGGTGGAGGTAAAGATATCGATCTTGTCCATGACGCCGTGGTGCTCGGCAGAACCCCGCCCGGTCGGGCCCAGGACGCCGGTGGCATGGCTGTCGTCCACCATCACCATGGCATCATAGCGTTCCGCCAGTTCCGTGATTTGATCAAGCCGGGCGATATAGCCGTCCATGCTGAAAGCGCCATCCGTCGCAATCAGGCGGGTGTCACAATCCTGGGTTGATGCCAGCATCTCTTCCAGCACAGCCATGTCACTGTTCGGGTAGCGGTGACGCTGTGCTTTGCACAGGCGGATACCATCGATGATCGAGGCGTGGTTCAGTGCATCGGAAATGACAGCATCCTCCGGGCCCAGGATGGTCTCGAACAGGCCGCCGTTGGCGTCGAAGCAGGAGGTGTAGAGAATGGTGTCTTCGGTCCCGAAAAATGTCGAGATTGACTGCTCCAGTGCCTTGTGAAGATCCTGTGTACCGCAGATAAAGCGCACTGAGGCCAGTCCAAAGCCATGGTCGTCCAGCGCATCGTGGGCCGCCTGGATGACCTCCGGGTTGTCGGCCAGGCCGAGGTAATTATTGGCGCAGAAATTCAGTACTTCGCTGCCGTCCTCCACCTTGATTTCAACACTTTGTGGTGTCGTGATGACGCGTTCGCTTTTGTACAGCCCGGCTGCACGGATTTCTTCAAGGATATCCCGGTATTTGCTCAGATTGGACATTTTTTGCACCCGTTTCCTGAGGTTGGATTATGTGCGCGATTATAGACGAGGACCTTGATCCTGGTCGCGTTTCCAGTCGGACAGCTGCTGAACGACCGCGGTCAACATCTGGGAGGCGGGACCTCTCAGGCACTGTCCGGCATGCATGCTCAAGGGCGTCTCCAGGGGGTTGATCTCCAGCAGGGCTGCTCCGTGCTCAAGCGCCATCATGGGCAGGCTGGCTGCCGGTTGAACCAGCGAGGTCGTACCCACCGAAATACAGAAATCACAGCGCACGGCGTCAGCCATCGCGCTTTCGAGCGCCTCGCTCGGCAGCACTTCGCCAAACCACACCACGTCTGGTCGCGCGTAAGCCCCGGCCAGGTAGGGTGACGGCGGTGGAACCTGGGTCGCATCAGACAACCATTCCGCGCCGATCAGTCGGCCCGTCACATGGCACTTGGATCGCAGGATGTTTCCATGGAGCTCCGTCACGTTGTTCGAGCCGGCCCTTTGATGCAGGCCGTCCACATTCTGGGTGACCAGACTCATGCCGGGCACCAGTGATTCCAACATCACCAGGGCCTGGTGACCAGCGTGCGGGTAAGCGGCTTTCACCATGCTCCTGCGCTCCTCGTACCAGCGCCAGACACGCCCCGGGTTCGCGGCGAAGGCTTCCGGTGTGGCCAGGTCTTCGGCCCGATATTTCGCCCAGATACCGGTCTGTGCATCCCGGAAAGTGGGAATTCCGCTTTCTGCCGACATTCCCGCACCGGACAGCACCATGACATGGCCCGCTTTCCCGAGCCGTTCCAGCAGATGTTTATCCAGCAATGGCGCCGCTTTGTCGTTCAATGCTTTTATCCTGTCAACGTGGCGCAAAAAAGCGCATGAGTGTATTCTACGCGGTTCACTTCGAAGACTGACTGAATTAATGAAAGGAAAGCTCTACATCAAGACACACGGCTGCCAGATGAACGAGTACGATTCCGGCAAAATGGCCGACGTGCTGGCGGCGTCCCATGACCTGCAATTGACGGATCGTGAAGAGGAAGCGGACGTCATTCTGATCAATACCTGTTCGATCAGGGAGAAAGCCCAGGAGAAGGTATTTTCCCAGTTGGGCCGCTGGAAAAAGCTCAAGAAAAACAACCCCAATGTGGTGATTGGGGTGGGTGGTTGCGTTGCCAGCCAGGAAGGCAAGGCGATCATCGACCGGGCACCGATCGTGGATATGGTTTTTGGTCCGCAGACACTCCATCGTCTGCCGTCCATGCTGGAAACGGTCCGGCAGGAAGGCCGGTCGGCGGTCGACGTCTCTTTTCCCGAAGTAGAAAAATTCGACAACCTGCCGGAGCCGGGAGCACAGGGTGGAAGTGCTTTCGTGTCGGTGATGGAAGGCTGCAGCAAGTACTGCACATTTTGCGTCGTCCCTTACACCCGCGGCGAAGAGATCAGCCGGCCTTTCGATGATGTGATTGTGGAATGCGCGACGCTGGCCGACAAGGGAGTGAAGGAAATCAACCTGTTGGGTCAGAACGTCAACGCGTATCGGGGCACGATGCACGACGGAACGATTGCCGATCTTGCCTTGCTGATCCATTACGTGGCCGCCATTGAAGGTGTGGAAAGAGTCCGCTTCACCACTTCTCACCCGATGGAGTTTTCGCAGAACCTGATAGATGCTTTCGGAGAAGTATCACAGCTTGCCAACTACCTGCATCTGCCCGTGCAGAGCGGATCAGACCGCGTGCTTGCACTGATGAAACGCGGCCATACCGTACTGGAGTACAAGCAGAAGATTCGCCGTTTGCGCGAAAAGAGACCCGATATCAGCCTGTCATCTGATTTCATTGTCGGGTTTCCTGGCGAAACCGAGCAGGATTTCCAGCAGACCCTCAAGCTGATTTCAGACCTTGGTTTCGACCAGAGTTTCAGCTTCATATTCTCCGCACGCCCGGGTACACCCGCAGCGAGTCTGCCCGACGACGTTCCTCTGGCAGTCAAAAAAGAGCGCTTGATGCGCTTGCAGGACCTGGTCAATCGGCAGGCTGCCCGCATCAGCCAGGCCATGGTAGGCAGCACACAGCGCATCCTGGTGGAAGGCGAAAGCAGGAAAGACCCCAATCAACTGGCCGGCAGGACCGAGAACAACCGCGTGGTGAATTTCGACGGAGCCCCGCGCCTGGTGGGAACGTTCATTGATGTCGTCATCACCGAAGCACTCAGTAACTCCCTGCGGGGCAGAGTGGTGATGGGCGGAAACGATTCGGCGGACGCAGCATGAGCCAGAGACTCGCGCTGGAACTGGAGCCGGCTGACACACTCAGGCTGGCCAATTTATGCGGTCAGTTTGACGAGCATCTGAAACAGATCGAGTCACGATTGAGTGTGGATATTTTCTGTCGCGGAAACCTGTTTACGATTCAGGGTGAAGATCGCCCGTGCCGGGCTACGCGGCGGTTGTTGCAAGGCCTCTATCGGTTGTCCGAGAGTGAAGTTCTGACCCCGGAGTTGATCAACCTGCATCTCCAGGAGTCCGGGATACAGGAACTTGCAGACAGCGAAGGGGTTGTGGAATCAGCGGATGATGTCACTGTCAAAACCAAGCGGGGTATCATTCGCGGCCGCGGACCCAACCAGAAAAGCTATCTGCGTAACATCACCCGCCATGCGATCAATTTCGGTGTCGGCCCGGCCGGCACCGGTAAAACCTACCTCGCTGTAGCCTGTGCGGTCGCTGCGCTGCAGGACGACCAGGTGCAGCGGATCGTTTTGGTCAGGCCTGCTGTTGAAGCGGGAGAACGGCTGGGATTTCTGCCTGGGGACATGGCCCAGAAAGTCGACCCTTACCTGAGGCCGCTGTACGACGCGCTCTACGAGATGCTGGGTTTCGACCGCGTGGCTACCTTGATCGAGCGAAACGTGATCGAGGTCGCTCCCCTGGCCTTTATGCGGGGGCGGACACTGAACGATGCATTCGTCATCCTCGATGAAGCACAGAACACCACCCGTGAGCAGATGAAGATGTTCCTGACCCGAATTGGTTTTGGGTCAACGGCCGTCGTGACCGGAGACATCACACAGATCGATTTGCCCAGCAAATCGATGTCGGGTCTGAATCATGCGCTCAAGATCCTGGAACACGTCAAGGGAGTGAGCTTCAGCTATTTCCTTGCCCGGGACGTGGTACGTCACCCGATGGTCCAGCATATCGTCGAGGCTTACGAAAGGGAGTCAGCACAGTCTGATGACCTTTAGTATCGACGTGCAGAAGGCGACTGCTTTCCAGCCTCTACCGGACGAGGAGCAATTCGAAGCCTGGGTGACTGCCGCTCTGAGGCGCAGCGAAGATGCGGAATTGACGGTGCGCCTCGTGGACCGCGAGGAGAGCCGGCAACTCAATTCACAGTATCGGGGCAAGGATCAGCCGACCAACGTATTGTCGTTTCCCGCGGACCTTCCTCCCGGCATTGAGTTGCCTTTGTTGGGAGATGTCGTTATCTGTGCGCCGCTGGTCGCCGAAGAAGCCGAGGCTCAGAGTAAAGCCGTGGAGTCGCATTGGGCGCACCTGGTGATCCATGGCGTGCTTCATCTCATGGGGTACGACCACCAGGCCGAAAAAGAAGCCGAAGAGATGGAGTCACTGGAAGTTGAATTGCTGGATTCACTGGGCATTGCGAATCCTTATGTCTGAAGAAATTGGAAAAAACACTGGATTAGCAATGATGACGGCCCTATATTCGGGGTGACGCACATGGCGTCGCCAGCCATACCAACATGAGCGAAGACCAATCGAGCAACGGTTCCGGGAAAAAAACCTGGGTCGAGAAAATCGGCGCAGCCTTTTCCAACCAGCCCCGGGACCGGGAACAGTTGCTGGAATTCCTGAACGAAGCCTGTGAGCACGGCATTCTCGATGCTGATGCGCTCGCCATGATGGAAGGCGCCCTGGAAGTCTCTGAAACGCAGGTGCGGGATGCGATGATTCCGCGGTCACAAATGGTGGTCGTTCACAATGATGCCGCGCTGGAAGAGTTCCTCCCTGGAATCCTGGAGTGCGGGCATTCCCGCTTCCCTGTCATCGGTGAAGACAAGGACGAAGTAGTGGGCATACTGATGGCTAAGGACCTTCTGCCTCACCTGGCCTCGGGGGGCGAAGACTTTGACCTCGCCGATGCCTTACGGCCGGCAGTTGTTATCCCTGAAAGTAAACGGTTGAACGTGTTGCTTCGTGATTTCCGGGTCAGCCGCAATCACATGGCAATCGTTGTAGACGAATATGGCGGGGTTTCTGGCCTGATCACCATCGAAGACGTACTGGAAGAAATTGTCGGTGAGATCGACGACGAGTATGACGAGGAAGAAGAAGCCCCGATACTCCGAATCGGCGAGAATCGCTACCAGGTCCAGGCACTGACTCCCATCGATGACCTGAATGAGCAGTTCGGGAGTGCTCTCAGCGATGATGACTACGGCACCGTCGGTGGCCTGTTGCTGGCAGAGTTCGGGCGGGTTCCGGAATACGATGACGTCGTGGTGCTGGCGGATAAATTTGAGTTCAGAGTCATCAAGGCAGACAGTCGCCGCATCATTACGCTTGAGATGAATGTTCTGGAGGCCTGATCGGCTGAATCTGGCGCTGCCAGGCGTGCTGGCTGTTCTGCTGTTACTGCTGGGCAGTGTAAGCGTTGCGGCCGATGATGAAATTCTGCCTGCTGATACCGAGATCTGGCTGGTCAGCTATGGACCGGGTGACATTTACTGGCAGCGGTTTGGCCACAATGCGATCTGGGTCCGCGATGCACAGTTGGGTCTGGACCATGTCTTCAATTTCGGATTTTTCGACTTTGGACAGAAAGATTTCTTCCTGCGTTTTCTGCAAGGGAGAATGTTGTATTTTTCCGCAGCACGGCCGGCCCGTGAGGAATTCTCAGACTATATCAATGAAAATCGTTCAATCCGGGCCCAGCACCTGGACCTGTCGCTGGAACAGAAGCTTCGGCTGGTTGAGTATCTTCTCAAAGAGGTGCGACCGGAAAATCGCGAATACCTCTACGATTACTACGAAAACAACTGTTCAACACGGGTACGTGATGCCCTGGATCTTTCGCTGGACGGGTTACTTCGCGAGGAATTTGAACCGGTTATGGCAGAACAGTCCTGGCGCGATCACACGCGCAGGTTGACCGCTGGGGATTTCTGGCTTTACCTGGGCCTTGAAGCCGGCCTGGGTTCAGAAGTGGACCGGCCTATTAACCGTTGGGAAGAGATGTTCATTCCGGCGACGCTGGCCGACTACGTGTCAGCGGTCGAATTTACCGGGGCCGGACAGGTGCATCCGCTGGTGCTGGAAGATGTCATGCTCTACGAATCTTCACTGCCGTTGCCGCCGTCCAGGCCTATGTCCTGGTGGCCGCGGTACCTGTTGTTTTCGCTGGGACTGATTTTACTGGTCAGGCTGTTTGACCGCTACCTGCTTCACGGGACAGGGCGGAAGCTATCCATGGCCTGGCTGCTTGTATCCGGGTGCGCGGGACTGTCACTGCTCTTTTTGTGGTTCGGCACCGATCATGTTGCAGCCGGAAATAACCTTAACCTGCTGGTGTTCAATCCACTCTGGATTCCCCTGGTTTTTCTGAAAGGACAGGCCAAGGCGCTGCTGGCTATCGTTTTACTGTTTTCTGTTCTGGCATTATTGATGGTCCTGCTGCCGCCCGGGCAATATGCACTCGATGTGCTGGCGGCATTCCTGCCGTTAAACCTCATTTCAGCCGTCGTGATCAGCCGATACCGGTCTCAGCAAGCAGGTCGGCCTGGTGTTCCTGAATGAGCGGATCAACCAGCATGTCGATCTGGCCGGCCATGATTTCATCCAGCTTATACAGCGTGAGATTGATCCGGTGGTCCGTGATTCGTCCCTGCGGGTAATTGTAGGTCCTTATCCTCTGGGAACGGTCGCCGCTGCCGACCTGAATGCGGCGTGATTCTGCGATTTCAGATTGCTGTCGTGACTGTTCCTGTTCCAGCAGTTTTGCCTGTAGCAAGCCCATTGCACGGGCCCGATTCTTATGCTGGGAGCGTTCATCCTGGCATTCCACTACGATGCCGCTGGGCAGGTGAGTCAGGCGGATCGCGGAATCGGTCTTGTTGACATGCTGGCCGCCGGCGCCTGAAGCACGAAAGGTGTCCACCCGGATATCCGCTGCATTGATATCGATTTCCTCAATACCTTCGACCTCGGGGAGAATGGCTACCGTGCAGGCCGACGTATGAATTCTGCCTTGTGACTCGGTTTCAGGAACCCGCTGCACCCGGTGAGTGCCCGACTCAAACTTGAATCGGGAATAAGCGCCCTGTCCGGCAACCCGGATGATGATCTCCCTGAATCCGCCATGCTCTCCCTGGTTCTGGCTCAGAACTTCCAATGGCCAGCCGCGTGCTTCCGCGTATTTCTGGTACATTCTGAATAAATCGCCGGCAAAAATGGCGGCTTCGTCGCCACCGGTTCCGGCGCGGATTTCAAGAAAAATATTGTTGTCGTCATTTGGATCTTTGGGCAGCAGCAACAACTGGATTTCGTTTTCAAGTGACTCCAGTTGAGCGGAGGTCTGCTGTAATTCATCTTCAGCCATTTCACGCATTTCAGGATCCGACTCAGCCAGCATCTGCCTGACTTCCTCGATTGCGCTACGGGTTGACTGCCAGCTTTGCCAGGACTTCACCAGGGGTTCAAGTTGTGAATACTCAACGGATAAATCGCGAAACCGGTTCTGATCGCTAAAAACTTCCGGCTGAGAGAGCAGCAGACCGACTTCCTCGTAGCGCGAAGAAACCTGGTGCAGACGTTCGCGAATTGAGGACTTCATTCCCCGTCTTCCGTGTCTTCTTTCCGAAAAATCCGGTCGGCGGCTTTCAGAACCTCGTAGTCCTGGATTTCGGCGGCTTCCCGCAGTCTTTTGCTGGGCAGGTGAAGAATTTTGTTGGTCAGCGAGTTGGCAAGTTGTTGCAGGACATCAGCCGGGTTTTGTCCGGCTTCGAGTTTTCTTAACGCCCTTTGCGTCAGATCCAGCTCGAATTCATGGGATTGTTCGCGAATTTTCTTGAGGGTGCGCGCCGCGCGAATACCTGAAAGCCAGCGCATGAAACCTTTGACGGCTTCGTCAACGTCCGCACTGGCTGACCGGGCCGCCGCTGTGCGCTGCTCCATGTTTTCGTCGACCACCTGTTGCAGGTCGTCGATGGTATAAAGATAGACGTCCTTCAGTTTGGAAACTTGCGGGTCGATGTCGCGGGGAACGGCGATGTCAACGAGGAACATCGGCCGGTGGCGCCGTTTGCGCAAAGCGGCCTTGATATCGGCCTTCATAATGACCGGTTCGGGGCTGGCGGTGGAGCTGATCAGTATGTCTGCCCTGGGCAGTGCTTCTTCCAACTGGTCAAGCGTCATTGCCGAAGCACCCATTTCCTCGGCCAGTTCTTCGGCTTTGTCTCGGCTGCGATTGACGATCAGCAGCTTGGCGATACCATGGTCACGCAAGTAACGGCCGCACAGCTGGACCATTTCTCCAGCGCCGACCAGTACCACGGTCTGCGTCTTCAGATCGCCGAAAATCTGGCGGGCCAGCACAACTGCCGTATAAGCCACCGAAACCGTGTGGTCACTGATACCCGACTGGGTACGGATCAACTTGGCGGCGTTGAACGTATGCTGGAATAGCCGGTCCAGTACTTTACCCAGGCTGCCGGCGTCATGCGCCTGCTGCCAGGCCTCTTTCAGTTGCCCCAGAATCTGCGTTTCACCAAGGACCAGGGAGTCCAGTCCGCTGGCTACCCTGATCAGGTGCCTGGTGGCTGCATCGCCCTCGTGGTCATACAAATGCGGGTCCAGTTCACCTGGCGCCAGGTCATTGATTTGGTGAATCCAGTCCACCAGCCTGATTTTTCCCTCAGCTGTCGACAGGCAGTAGATCTCGGTGCGATTGCAGGTGCCGAGGATAACGACTTCTTCTATGCCGGACAGCGCGCACAGTTCACGGACGCGGTCGGGATAATCCGACCGCGCAATCGCTACCTTTTCCCGAATCTCGATCGGGGCGGTATGGTGACTGATTCCAATCGTAAAAAGAGGCATGTTTTAAAAGTTGTGGCTCGCGCGGTGATTCTGCGGGTGAATACCCCTTTTATCAAGCAGGATCGTGCAGTAATTACATAATCGGGATTGGTTCGGTGGCGGCAAGCGCGTATCCTTTGAGCCCATGAAAAACAGCGTACATCATCTTCTGGGCGCGTGCCTGGTAACGCTGCTGTTAACCTCCTGCGCAGGTGGTTCGCGGCAGAAGCCCGATTCGGAAACCCCTGCTCCGGAAATGCTGCCACAGGAGCTGGCTGCTGCGGAAGTGGATCGTGTGCCTACCGACCCTGACGTCATGTACCGGGTATTCGCCGCAGAATACCTTGGCGCCGAGGGCGACCTGGATGCAGCTGTCGGCGAGTACCTCGAAGCTGCGATGCATTCGAATGACCCCGAGATTGCCCGGCGTGCAACGCGGGTTGCTTTCGCAACCGAGTCGCTGCAACAGGCGGCAATGGCGGCAGACCGCTGGGCTTTGCTCGATCCGGATAATGTTGCCGCCCATGAGTCAGCGGCACTCGCGATGATGCTGATCGGCGATTACATGGGCGCCGAGTACCAGATCAACAGGATTCTCGATATCCGTGACGGCAGCACGGAAACCTGGATGCTGATCGCCAACCTTTTGTCACAGGGAGCGAGTCCTGAACAGGCGGATGAGATGCTGGACCGGATACTCAGTGACAGGGGAAACATAGACAGTGCCGAAGCACTCTACGTTCGCAGCCACCTGGCCATCCGTTCACAGGACCTGCGCCGAGCCTTTGAATTGGCAAGGCAGGCGGTGGAATTGAAGCCGGAGCGCGTGGAGTACCTGACGTGGGCGGGACGGCTGGCATTGAACCTCAAGCTGATCGAAACCGGATTGGAATACGTCAGGAGAGCATGGGAGCTGGATCCCGAAAACCATGACCTGTCCCTGGCTTATGCGGATCTGCTGGCGCGCAATGGTTATGAAAGCGAGGCTCGGATAGTTCTGCAGGAAATGCCCCAGGCCCCTGATGTCATGTTGTCACGCATACTGTTCGAATTGGCCGCAGAGGAACGTCCGGCTGCAGAAAAGTTGTTTTCCGAATTTGAGCAAATGGGTTTTGACAACCCACAGGAAAAATACTTTTACCTGGCTCAAGCGGCAGAGGCTCTGGGATTTGTTCCGCAAGCCATAGCGCTTTATGGCCGGGTGACCGAAGGTGATCGTGCTCTTGCAGCGGCCATCCGGGTCGCTGAACTCAAGGCAATCGGCGGAGATATTGCGGCCGCAAGACAAGATCTCGCCGAGCTGCGCAAGAATGCCAGCCCGGTGATCCTGGAAGAAAGCTGGCTGGCTGAGGCCAGAATCCTGCGTGAAGCGGGGCGCAGGGAGGAATCTCTACAGCTCATGAGCGAGGCCTTGACCAGTCTGCCCGGATCAATTGCGATCCTGTATACGCAAGCGCTGCTGGCTGCGGAAATCGGGCGGGTCGACATCGCCGAGAAGAATCTTCGGATGGTCATCGCCACCCAGCCTGAAAATGCCGCAGCCCTGAATGCACTCGGCTATACGCTGGCCGATCAGACCGAACGGTATGAAGAGGCCGAAGCCTTGATCCGGCAAGCGTACATTCTGCAACCCGACGAAGCTTCGATCATCGACAGCATGGGTTGGATCTCCTATCGGCTCGGGCGGTTGGCCGAGGCGGCGGAGTTTCTGCAGAAGGCGTGGCAGATCGACAAAAATCCCGAAATTGCAGCGCACCTGGGAGAGGTGCTCTGGATGGATGGCCAGAAGGAGGCCGCATTGGCGATCTGGCGTGAAGGTCAGAAAGTAAATGCTGAGAACCCCGTGCTGGTTGAAACCCTTGAACGGCTGGGCGTGCAGCTTTGAGATTACGGTTACCAGCTGGCCTGGTCGTCTCTGTGGTGTGGATGCTGATCCTGCCGGCCTGTTCCACATTGCCCCCCCAGGACACTGACAAGGCACAACAACTTCGGCTCCATGAGGTGCGGTCCGGTCGCCTGGCATTGCTGACAGCCTGGAGTCTGTCAGGCAAATTGGCGATTAGCAATGAGAAAGAGGGCGGTAGCGGCCGCTTCAACTGGCAAAAGAAACCGCAATCCAGCCGTATGGATTTTCACGGCGCCCTGGGGCGGGGTGCCTGGCGAATGGAAGCGGACAGTGGGGGTGCCCGTCTGGAACAGGCTGACGGCACGGTGCACCGGGCATCTTCCGTGGAGCAACTGATCCATTCTCAGGTCGGCTGGAAACTGCCGGTGAACCACCTTGCCTGGTGGGTCAGGGGACTGACCGCACCGGGTGAAGCAGAGGAACAGGTGCTCGATGAGCAGGGCAGGCTTGTTCGACTGGTCCAGGATGGCTGGACCATTGAATTTCCGCGGTACCGGGCGTTTGATGGCTTTGATCTGCCGGTGCGCGTGACTGCCAGCCAGGCGGACTGGAAAGTGAAACTCGTGGTGCGGAACTGGACGCTGGCCGGAGAACCAGGCTCAGATGGCTGATTCAGAACAGACCTGGTGGCCCGCACCTGCGAAAATCAACCTGTTTCTCCACGTACTGGGGCGACGTCCGGACGGCTATCACGATATACAGACGCTTTTCCAGGTACTGGACTGGGGAGACGAGATCGGTGTTCGCGTGTTGGACGGGCCCGACATCAGGAGGCTCCCGGTGAATTACGGAGTTCCGGAATCGGAGGACCTGGTGAGCAGGGCTGCCCGGTTGCTACAGGCCGAGGCCGGCGGCCGCCAGGGAGCGGAAATTGCCGTCAGGAAACGGGTTCCACCGGGTTCCGGGATGGGGGGCGGAAGTTCTGATGCGGCAACGGTGCTGTTGGTACTCAATCGCCTCTGGAACTGCCAGCTGTGCTGTGACGCGTTGGCGCGACTCGGGCGGTCCCTGGGCGCTGATGTTCCCGTGTTCATCTACGGATTCAGTTCCATGGCAACGGGAACCGGCGAAAAACTGGAACCTTGCACCCTGGGATCGCGGCACTATGTTTTGGTTTTTCCAGACTTCCCGATCGCCACCCGCGACGTGTTCGAAGACCCAAAGCTGAAACGCGATTCCCGATTGCTGAGCCTGGCTGATGTGCTGTCCGGATCTGGCAGGAATGACTGCGAACCGGTCGTCAAAAAGCGATACCCGGCTATTGAAGAAATCATGCAAACCCTGGAGAAGTGGGGCAAACCCATGATGACTGGAACAGGTAGCGGGATATTTATTCCCATGCGTGACAAAAAGAGTGCAAAGAGCGCGGCACGGGCGATGAAAAGTTTATATAATGTGCGCGCCGTCCAGGGGGTTGATCGTTCCCCTTTACATGAAAAGCTGGACTGTTGATTGAATTATTGCAACTGGGACGTCGCCAAGTCGGTTAAGGCACGGGGTTTTGATCCCCGCATTCGCAGGTTCGAGTCCTGCCGTCCCAGCCATTCAAATGCTGTTGGAATGTAAGTAAGACAGGACAGGAGCTTGACTATTTCATCACTGATGGTTTTCTCAGGAAACGCCAACCTGACGCTGGCGAGCAGCATCGCTCACGAACTCAATGTCCCAATGGGGCGCGCTGTGGTTGGGCGGTTCAGTGATGGCGAGGTCATGGTCGAGGTCATGGATAATGTCCGTGGGCGGGATGTTTATGTCATCCAGCCCACTTGCGTACCCACAGCTGACAACTTCATGGAATTGCTCGTGATGATCGATGCCATGAAGCGCGCATCGGCTTTGCGTATTACAGCAGTGATTCCCTACTTTGGTTATGCCCGGCAGGACCGCCGGCCACGCTCGGCGCGCGTGCCGATCACGGCGAAAGTTGCTGCGATGATGATCTCCGCAGTTGGCACAGACCGGGTTGTGACGGTCGACCTTCATGCTGATCAGATTCAGGGTTTTTTCGATATTCCAGTCGACAATGTGTACGCCTCACCTCTGACTCTTGCCGATATCTGGCAGCAGCAGTCCGCCCACGATATTGTTGTGGTTTCGCCGGATGTTGGTGGCGTCGTGCGGGCAAGAGCGATTGCCAAGCGCCTGGACGCTGACCTGGCCATCATCGACAAGCGGCGTCCGCGTGCGAATGTAGCCACGGTGATGAATATCATCGGTGATGTCGAGGGTAAGTGCTGTGTGCTCGTGGACGATATGGTCGATACGGCGGGAACGCTTTGCTCCGCGGCGGGCGCGCTCAAAGACAAGGGCGCAAAGCGGGTTGTGGCCTATTGCGTGCACCCGGTTTTGTCGGGTCCTGCGGTGGACAACATCATGAATTCCAAGATGGATGAATTGGTGGTCACAGACACCATTCCGCTCAGCGAAGCAGCCCAGGCCTGTGGCAAAATCAGGCAGCTTTCCATCGCGCAGATGCTGGCTGAAACCATCCGCCGCATGGCGCACGGGGAGTCCGTCAGCTCCATGTACGTGGATTAGTCGGTCTGGTTAGTCGGCGAACAGAAAGCAACCCCTTCATCGATCCATCCTTTTTCGACCATTTCGGCCAGCAGGTCGGGATCAGTCATATAGCGGTGGTTGCTGTCTATACCCAGATCGAAGTCGTTGTTGTAGGCACGGTAGAGGGGTATGGCGGTTTCGGGGCAGGGGGGTCCATTCGGGGCAACCGGTGGCACGGTAAAAGCGTAACCTTCGAAATTCCAGCGTGGCTTGTCATCAGGGACCAGTTCCCGAAGGTCCATCAGGAATTTGCATTCAGAAGCCGATGCCGTGTAGAAGTGACTGTTAGGACCTGGCTTCAGGGAACCGTAATATCGGCACACATCTGCCAAGATTCGTGGATCATCTCCTCCGCCAAGACTCCAGGCCGTAAATTGCTCTCCGGTCCGAACCCAGCCTGGCCCGGCCGCGCCTTGTTCAATGGCGGCAATTTCCTCTTCCGAAGCCGTGATGAAGTAGTGGTTTAGGTCCGGGTGATAGAACTCGACCACATCGACCAGGCCGCGATCTTCCTCCGGCGGCATGGCCTGTGCAGCTCCGAAGCAGTCCATCAATTCGCAGCTGTAGTAGCCTGACTCGCTGGTTGCAATCAATTGACCACCACCGTAGGTCACTGAATGTGGCTGTGCCAACAATCCGCTGCTAATAACGGTCCAGCTCACCATCTCATCGGTGCTCATCTGCACGCCTGTATCGGTACCAATGACCACCAAGCGGGGATGACCGGCACCGCGTTCGATGAACAGCAGGCTGTTGAGGATTGTCTTGCCAAATTCCGTTTCCTGCCAGCTAACACCGCGATCCAGGCTGACGAACACTCCATGATCGCTCAGAGCGTAAGCCCGACCGGGGTTTCTCGGGTCGTGCACCACACGAAACGTATTACTAGGGAAAGACCCATCGTCTACCCGATCCCAATTTTCACCCTGGTCGATGACTTCACTCGAGAATGCCTTGCGTTGGAAGTGGACACTTCTTTAAGCGGTCAACGAGCCAGTCGGATCCTGGAGGCACTTCGTCTGGCGGACCGACTTCCCGGCACGATCGTCTGTGATAACGGAACGGAGTTCACGTCAAAGGCTATGCTCAAGTGGTCACTGGACAAAGGCGTGAAGCTCAACTTTATCGAACCTGGCAAACCCACTCAGAATGCATTTATCGAATCTTTCAATGGCAAGTTCCGGCATGAATGTCTGCGCCAGCACTGGTTCGAGTCTTTGTATGAAGCGCGGAACATCGTGGAAGACTGGCGCCAGGACTACAACCATGTTCGGCCACATAGCTCATTGAACTACCAGACCCCGAAGGAGGTTGCTCGACAGCACGAAATGATCAAAAATCAACCGCTAGACTCGCACTCTATGTGTTCCGTCTGAGGGGGAAACGTCACACACAATGGATGAGTTTCGATTTCTACAGTGAAGATTACAGTGGAATCGGGAGTCACATGACGTTACCCCTCTGGTTCACAGATGCCCTCTACGGCTGGGGTGCGCTAGTCGGAGACAATCACGCAGATGAAACCGGAGGTTCAAACAGAGGATGTGGCGAGGATATGCTATATACAAGTCAGATCGAGGGCTTTAATTGTTTAAAAGACGATCTAAGGTACACCTGCTTGTAAAAACGCTGTTTACAATGGACCCGATAGCTGCGGAGTTGAATATTTTGATGGTCCAGCATATACGCAGGAAGGAGAGGAAGTTCCTAGGTATCGATTCGAGATGCAGGCCTCCGAAGGCCATACGGTAGCTTACAGAATGTGGGAATTTAAATTTCTTATGGGGTGGGTAGACATAACTGGTTGGAAATCTCTGAATGTTGATACTAACGACTATTATCCGTGTGATGACGGCTCTGATAATTGCGACGGCGAATCCGCTGATTGGTCGACGCCATCCCAAGGAATATTCATCGGAGCAACTAATGCGACCAATTTCACGGGAATTGCCACAATCAACATATTCAATGTACGGTGCGGTTGGTTTTAATTCTCTGAGTCTAGCGGAATGAGCCACTTCCGATTAACCACACCTCTTTCCATCGTGTTGGCTAGTCGTATATAATGGGCGGCTGATTTATCGTGCCTGGTCTGGTCGCGGACCCGGCTTTTTCATAATCTGACTAGAGGTTTATCATGTCTGACACAACAACGATCAACGCGGAAATCCGTGAAGACGTGGGGAAAGGTGCGAGCCGCCGCCTGCGTCGCGAAGGAAAAGTTCCCGCGGTTATATATGGGGGTCATCGTGATCCCGTCACGCTGACAGTAGGCCAGGACGACTTGCTGAACGCCTCAAGTAACGAGGCATTCTTCGCCAGTATCCTTGAAATCAAGGTGGGCAAGGATCGCATACAACAGGCGGTTGTTAGGGATATGCATCGTCATCCTTTCAAGCCGGTCATCATGCACATTGACTTCATGCGGGTATCTGCTGAGGAAGTGCTGAAGATTTCTGTTCCGGTTCATTTCGCCGGCGAGGAAGAATCTCCGGCTGGCAAGGCTTCCGGTGTGGTCATTCAGCACCAGATGACGGAAGTTGAAATCGCTGCGTTGCCTAAGGATATTCCTGAGTATCTCGAAGTTGATCTGTCCCGGATTGAAGCAGGCGATGCCGTCATGCTGTCCAGCATCATCCTGCCGGAAGGTGTAACGATTCCGGCGCTGGAAATGGAAGGCGAAGACAACGACACGCCTGTGGCCAACGCGGTGCACGTGAAAGAAAGCCAGGGTACAGGCGCTGCTGCAGCTGCAGAGGCGGAAGCCGCGGCTGCTGAAGGCGAGCTCGGCGAGCTCGGCGAGGGTGGCGAAGCTGCCGACGCTGATGCTGACGCTGATGCCAGCGATGAGACGGAAAGCAAGGCCGAAGACGAAGAGTAAGTTGTTCTCATGCCATTCCTGATCGTCGGGCTGGGAAACCCCGGTCTCAAATTTACCGAAACCCGGCACAATGCCGGGTTTTGGTTTTTGGACCGGCTGGCCCAGGTTGAAAACGTTCAGTTCAAAGAACAATCCAGGCTGAACGCGGAGACGGTTCGTTTCCGTCTGGGTGGTCATGATTGCATTCTGGCCAAGCCAACCACATTCATGAACCACAGCGGTCAGGCCGTTCGGGCCGTTATGGATTACTACAAGGTCATTGCGTCCGAAATGTTGGTAGCCTACGACGAACTGGATCTGGCTCCCGGGGTTGCCCGGCTGAAACAGGGCGGCGGGCATGGAGGACATAACGGCATGCGCGACATATTCCGGCATACCTTAGATCACGATTTTCTCAGGTTGAGAATTGGTATTGGTCATCCCGGATCGAAAGATGCGGTCACTGCCTACGTGCTGGGGCGGGCGACGGCCGTGCAGGAAAAGCTGATTCGTGAATCCATCTCGGATGCAGTGCGCGAGGTGCCCCGGGTGCTGAGTGGCGACTTGCCCGGCGCAATGAAGGAACTACATACGGTGAAAGACGATGGGATTTAAATGTGGAATTGTAGGTCTTCCCAATGTCGGAAAATCGACCCTGTTCAACTCGTTGACGCGCGGGGAGATATCTGCTGAAAATTATCCTTTCTGCACCATCGACCCCAATATAGGAATCGTAGAGGTTCCGGACCTTCGACTTGGTGTGCTCGCTGCTATCGCCAATCCACAGAAAGTGATCCCGACCACAATGGAGTTCGTTGACATCGCCGGCCTGGTCGAGGGGGCTTCAAAAGGCGAAGGGCTGGGAAACAAATTTCTCGCACATATCCGGGAGACGGACGCGATTGCTCATGTCGTGCGTTGTTTTGATAACGATGACATTGTGCACGTCGCCGGCCGGCTTGATCCGCTTTCCGATATCGAGATCATCAACACCGAACTTTCCCTGGCGGACCTGGAGTCCGTGGAACGTGCCATTGAGCGCGCGGAAAAGAAACTCAAAGCCAATGAAAAAGAAGCAAAGTCCCGAATGGCCGTGTTGGAGAAACTCAAAGCCTGCCTGGATGAGGGTCATCGTGCCCGCAACGTGGAATTGACCCCCGAAGAAAGAAAACTGATCACGGATTTGCACCTGATCACGACCAAACCCGTGATGTATATCGCCAATGTTGCGGAAGACGGATTCGAGAACAATCCCTACCTGGACGTGGTCCGGAAAAAAGCACAGTCGGAAAGCGCCGAAGTGGTGCCCGTTTGTGCCGGAATCGAAGCCGAGATCGCACAGTTGGATGAATCTGACCGCCAGGAGTTTCTGGACGAATTGGGGCTCGAAGAATCCGGTCTGGCCCAGGTGATCAGGGCAGGCTATGCGTTGCTCGAGTTACTGACGTTTTTCACCGTCGGCAAGAAAGAGGTCAGGGCATGGACGGTCAGGGATGGCTCTACGGGTCCGCAAGCCGCCGGGCGGATACACACGGATTTCGAGCGGGGGTTCATTCGGGCCGAAGTCACTGCTTACGACGATTTCGTATCCCTGGGGGGTGAGCAGGCCGCGAAGGAAGCAGGCAAACTCAGGCTGGAAGGCAAAGCCTATGTTGTTAGCGAAGGCGACATCATGCACTTCCGATTTAACGTCTGAACGCAAAAAAGTGCTATGAAAAACTTTAATTTTGAGATATAAGATTTTCTGACACTATTGTGATTGGAGCCTGGGCGATTCATCAGTGAACGGAAAGACAGAATCAGGTACTGAAAAAGAGCCATCAGCAGCGTCTGCAGAGGATAATGAGCCTCGTAAGGGCGGGGGTTGGCAGGAAATCGAAGCGCGCCGTGAAAAAGCAGCGCTGAAAGAGTCACTTGCGGACGTCTGGGACGAAGATTTTGACCTGGACGATGAAGTTCTCGCAGAACTCGACCACAAAGCCGAATTTTTCACTTCCCAGAAAGACGAAGAAGAATTCGACGAGGAAGGAGAGGACGGCGAATTTTTCGAAGATGATCCGATCTGAGCCATCCGCCGGCTATTTCAAACCCAATCACGCACCACTATTGCTCCGTCCTTCATAAGCATGTAAAATTCCGCGCCGATTCGTTGCTTGTTTATTGACAGGCGCGAAGCTGTGGGAGAGAATAAGCGGCTTGCCTGAGCAATGTCTGAAAATGGACTGGTTTGTAGGCAGGATTGCCCTTGGCGGCACACATTTTTTAACCCACAGAATGTGGAACGATGTACCGGAGGGGTACTCAAGCGGTCAACGAGGGCAGACTGTAAATCTGCTGGCTATGCCTTCGGAGGTTCGAATCCTCCCCCCTCCACCACTTTGTCAAAAAAGTGGTACCGGTAAAAAGGTTAATTAGAGCTCATGAGGCACTTAGCCTTCCAGGGCGGGTGTAGTTCAAAGGTAGAACCTCAGCCTTCCAAGCTGATGATGTGGGTTCGATTCCCATCACCCGCTCCATTTTGAATGGTTGGGGCTTTGGGGCTAAAAAGAGCGAGCCTGCATAGCTCAGGTGGTAGAGCACTCCCTTGGTAAGGGAGAGGTCACTGGTTCGAGTCCAGTTGTAGGCACCAGTTTGCGCTTATGGATTTGTTTTGAAAATTTGGTTTTGGATGTGACTGCATAATTTCGGAGACCGGCATGTCAAAAGAAAAGTTCGAACGTACAAAGCCCCACGTAAACGTGGGAACGATTGGTCACGTGGATCACGGCAAGACGACGCTGACGGCGGCGATGACGAAGGTCTGTGCCGAAGCGCGCGGTGGTGAGGTGAAGGCCTTTGACCAGATCGATAACGCACCGGAAGAGCGTGAACGCGGTATCACGATTGCCACGGCGCACGTGGAATACGAATCAGACAAGCGTCACTACGCGCACGTTGATTGCCCGGGTCACGCGGATTATGTGAAGAACATGATCACGGGTGCGGCGCAGATGGACGGAGCGATTCTGGTGGTATCCGCGGCTGACGGTCCGATGCCACAGACGCGTGAGCACATTCTGCTGGCGCGCCAGGTCGGTGTTCCGTACATCCTGGTGTACATGAACAAAGCCGACATGGTGGACGACGAAGAGCTGCTGGAACTGGTTGAGATGGAAATCCGTGAGCTGTTGAGCTCGTATGATTTCCCGGGTGATGACACCCCGATCATCACGGGTTCTGCGCTGAAAGCACTGGAAGGCGAAGATTCAGAGATGGGTGTGCAGTCAGTGCTGAAGCTGATTGACGAGATGGATGAATACATTCCACAGCCAGAGCGTGATACGGACAAGCCGTTTCTGCTGCCGATCGAGGACGTGTTCTCGATATCAGGCCGCGGCACGGTGGTGACCGGACGTGTTGAGCGCGGAGTGATCAAGGTGGGTGAGGAAGTCGAGATTGTCGGCATCAAGGAGACCACCAAGACGACGTGTACGGGTGTGGAGATGTTCCGCAAGTTGCTGGACGAAGGCCGTGCGGGCGACAACGTAGGTGTGTTGCTGCGAGGCACGAAGCGTGACGAGGTTGAACGTGGGCAGGTACTCGCGCACGTGGGATCGATCACGCCGCACACGAAATTCGAGGCTGAGGTATACATTCTGTCGAAAGACGAGGGTGGACGTCACACGCCGTTCTTCAAGGGCTACCGTCCGCAGTTTTACTTCCGTACGACGGACGTAACGGGAGCGTGCGAGTTGCCAGAAGGTGTGGAGATGGTCATGCCGGGTGACAACGTGCAGATGCAGGTGTCCCTGATTGCACCGATCGCGATGGAAGAAGGCTTGCGTTTCGCTATTCGCGAAGGCGGCCGGACCGTTGGCGCCGGTGTTGTAGCCAAGATCCACGAGTAAACGGCATTAATGACTTTGCTGCTGGCGCTTGCGCGCCAACTGCAAAGATGGAAAGACAACAGGCTGGTGGTCGAATGAGATTGCCGGCTTTGTGGTTTTAGCGAAAATAAGCGGAAATGTTTAGGCCAGTAGCTCAATTGGCAGAGCAGCGGTCTCCAAAACCGCAGGTTGGGGGTTCGAGTCCCTCCTGGCCTGCCATAAACAGGTCTGTTGGGAAGTTGAAAACTGAAAATGAGCAGTAAAGCAGAAACTAACAAGCCGGCTTTCGTCAACACATTGTTGTTGGCCATTGCAACCGCGCTTTTGATCGCAGGTGTTGGCGCCTATTACTGGTTCCAGGACCTGGCGATTACGCCGATTCGCGTCGTGGGGCTGATAGTCGTTGCTGTAATTGCTTCATTCATCGCAGCGCAGTCTGATTCCGGTTCAGCATTTTTCCGGTTTCTGAAGGAATCTGACATTGAGCGGCGCAAGGTCGTGTGGCCAACTCACCAGGAGACACTGCAGACAGCGTTGATGGTCATTATCGTAACGATTCTGATTTCCCTGTTTCTGGCTGCGGTCGACTGGGTGCTCGGCGCAGTGGTTCGCATGCTGGTTGGGGGTTAAGGAATGGCCAAACGCTGGTACGTAGTACACGCTTACTCAGGTTTCGAAAAGCAGGTAAAGCGCTCACTGGAAGACCGGATTCAGCGAGCTGAGATGGAAGAACTGTTCGGGGATGTGTTGGTCCCGACGGAAGAAGTTGTGGAAATGAAGGGTGGCCAAAAGCGCCGCTCGGACCGGAAGTTCTTCCCCGGCTATGTGCTGGTGGAAATGGAAATGACGGATGAAACCTGGCATTTGGTCAAAGACGTGCCGAAAGTGATGGGTTTCATTGGCGGAACGGCTGACAGGCCGGCGCCGATCAGCCAGAAAGAGGCTGATGCCATTCTGAACCGTGTTCAGGAAGGCGTGGACAAGCCCAGGCCAAAAGTGCTTTTCGAGCCTGGCGAAATGGTGCGGGTAGTAGACGGGCCATTCAATGATTTCAATGGCGTGGTCGAAGAAGTCGACTACGACAAGAGCCGCTTGAAAGTAGCGGTATTGATTTTTGGACGCTCCACCCCGGTGGAACTGGAATTTCACCAGGTCGAAAAATCGTAAACAAGAGTCTGTAGCTGCCTTGAGGTAACTGCAAACGTTTAAGGAGTCTTTCGGGCGCTTCTTTCATCGCTCCGCGATGAAAACCGTACCCGCAAGACACCAATCAGGAGTTTGCCGCTGACGCTTCGCGCCAACTGCAAACATTACGACGGGGAGCTTTGGTGCTGAGTCACTGAGCGTTTGAACCCGGGGAGAAAATAAAATGGCGAAGAAAGTTCTAGCCTATATCAAGCTGCAAGTGCCCGCCGGCCAGGCCAACCCGAGCCCACCTGTGGGTCCGGCGCTGGGTCAGCATGGCGTAAACATCATGGAGTTCTGCAAGGCGTTCAATGCCAAGACGCAGAGCATGGAAAACGGTATGCCGATCCCCGTGGTCATCACGGTTTACGCGGATCGCAGCTTCTCATTCATCACCAAGACCCCGCCGGCTGCCGTGCTGTTGCGCAAAGCTGCCGGTATTCCAAAGGGCAGCGGTGAACCGAATACCAAGAAAGTGGGTACGGTTAACCGCGAACAGCTCGAGGAAATCGCGAAAATGAAGGATCCGGATTTGACCGCGGCCGATATGGACGCAGCAGTCAGAACGATTGCCGGTTCTGCCCGCAGCATGGGTCTTAATGTCAAGGGAGTCGTGTGATGGCACAGGCAGGTAAAAGATTGAAGGCAATCCGTGAGCAGCTTGACCGCGACAAAGCCTACAGCATTGATGAGGCGCTGGAGCTTCTCAAGGGCACCAGCAAGGTCAAGTTTACTGAGTCGGTAGACGTGTCTATCCGGCTGGGTGTTGATTCTCGCAAGTCAGATCAAAACGTTCGCGGTTCTACGGTATTGCCCAACGGCACCGGTAAGCAGGTTCGCGTCGCTGTTTTTGCGCAGGGTGAGAACGCCGAAAAAGCAGAAGCTGCCGGTGCTGATGTTGTCGGCATGGATGATTTGCATGACCAGATCAAGGGCGGAGACCTCGCTTTTGACGTGGTAATCGCTACGCCCGATGCCATGCGCGTCGTTGGCAAGCTCGGCCAGGTGCTTGGTCCTCGTGGCCTGATGCCCAATCCAAAGGTTGGCACGGTTACGACGGATGTAGACACCGCGGTGAAAAACGCAAAGGCCGGTCAGGTGCGTTACCGCACAGACAAGGCGGGGATTATCCACAGCACGATTGGCAAAGTTGATTTTGAGCCGGTTGCTCTGAAAGGGAATCTCGATGCCCTGATAAAAGATTTGATCAAACTGAAACCCGCATCTTCCAAAGGCGTATACGTGCAGAAGGTGGCCGTCTCAACGACTATGGGACCGGGTATCCAGATTGATAAAGCCTCTCTGGATTTCTGATCCGGATGATGTGAAGTGAATTTTTCGCCTGGCCTTTCTGGCAGGTGATGGATGGACGGGCTGCTCCGGTGCTCTACCGGCCGGGATAGACCGTCAGAGACCGCAGGTGCGGTGAGCCTCCGGACGATTGGAGGACAGCCGTTTAAGGGCAAACCGGGTGACCGGTCGTAGCCTGCGCAGATGGTGGCAGCCCCGCTACTGGATTGAATGCCGGACTCAATCCGAACAGCGTTCAATCCCGTAGCGGGGTCACCACTGAAGACGAGTCGAAAAGCCGGGTAACCGGTCAATAGACTCCAGGAGGTAATCAATGGCGCTCAATCTTGAGCAAAAGAAGGCAGTAGTTGCCGAGGTGGCCGATGCGGCCAACAAGGCGCTTGCCGCTGTCGCTGCAGAGTATCGTGGTTTGACGGTTGAGGAAATGACCGACCTTCGTGCGAAAGCGCGTGAGGGAGGTGTCTTTCTCAAAGTCGCCAAGAATACGCTGGTGCGCAGAGCTGTTGAGGGTACCGAATACGAATGCATGCAGGACGCGCTGACAGGACCACTCCTGTTCGCGTTCAGCATGGAAGATCCCGGTGCTGCAGCACGCCTGGTCAAGGATTATTCCAAAGACCATGACAAGCTGATTGCGAAGTTGGTTGCCGTTGGTGGCGATTTGTATGACGCGTCCGAATTGGAACGTCTGTCAACTCTGCCGACTTACGACCAGGCCATCGCAATTCTGATGGGCGTGATGAAAGCTCCGATCGAGAAATTCGTTCGTACCCTTGCCGAACCGCATACCAAGATGGTTCGGACCGTGGCCGCTGTGCGTGACTCAAAGCAAGCTGCTTGATTTTATTTAACTTATAACTATTACGGAGACGACAATGGCCGTTTCAAAAGAAGATATCCTGGAAACAATTTCCAACATGAGCGTGATGGACGTCGTAGACCTCATCAGCGCAATGGAAGAAAAATTTGGTGTTTCAGCTGCAGCTCCGGTTGCTGTTGCTGCCGGCCCTGCTGCCGGTGGTGATGCCGCCGCTGCTGAAGAGCAAACTGAATTTGACGTAGTAATGACTTCCTTCGGTGCCCAGAAAGTTCCGGTGATCAAGACTGTACGTGAGATTACTGGCCTGGGTCTGAAAGAAGCCAAAGACCTTGTCGAAGGCGTACCTGCCAGTGTTAAGGAAGGTATACCTAAAGACGAAGCTGACGAAATCGTGAAGAAGCTCGAAGAAGCTGGCGCTTCTGTCGAGGTTAAGTAAATCTTCTTCCCTGATTATCGGGGCTGAACTGAAATGGGCTGGGGACGCATGTCTCCGGCCTGTTTCTGCTTGTATTTCGTATGAATGATCGCACGGGCGGTACCTGAACATGAGTTACTCTTTCACGGAAAAAAAGCGCATCCGCAAGGATTTCGGAAAACGGAAATCTGTACTGGATGTGCCCTATCTTCTGCAAACGCAAATCCGCTCCTACCAGGAGTTTTTGCAAACTGAAATTGCTCCGGATGACCGGCGCGAGCGCGGGCTTCATGGAGCTTTGCAGTCAGTATTCCCGATCGTGGCATACTCCGGTAATGCTGCGCTGGAATACGTCAGCTATAAACTGGGCGACCCGGTTTTTGACGTAAAGGAATGCAAGCTGCGGGGCATGTCCTATGGCGCGCCGTTACGTGTCAAAGTCCGCCTGGTCATTTATGACAAGGAAAGTTCCGCGAAAGTAAAACCGGTCAAGTACGTTAAAGAGCAGGAAGTCTACATGGGCGACCTGCCGCTGATGACCGAAACCGGCACCTTTATTGTTAACGGTACCGAGCGTGTCATCGTATCCCAGCTGCACCGTTCGCCCGGTGTGTTTTACGATCATGACCGTGGCAAAACCCATTCCAGCGGCAAATTGCTGTTTTCGGCCCGGGTGATTCCATACCGTGGCTCCTGGCTGGATTTTGAATTCGATCCCAAGGATTGTATTTTCACCCGTATCGATCGCCGCCGGAAATTGCCGGTCACGATCCTGCTGCGGGCGCTTGGCATGGACAATGAAGAAATTCTCGAGACTTTCTTCGAAACCAGTGCCATCACACTCAAGAAAACAGGCGCCAAACTTGAATTGGTGCCCGAGCGCCTGCGCGGTGAAACTGCATTTTTTGACATTCGCAGCAAGACAGGAAAAGTCCTGGTGCCGGACGGAAAACGAATCACCGCCCGTCACGTCAAACTGATCGAGGAATCCGGAGTTACCGCGCTGGAAGTGCCCGATGAGTACCTGATCGGAAAAATCATCGCGAACGCGATTATCGACAAAGAATCCGGCGAAGTGCTTGCTGAAGCCAATGCCGAGATGACTGAAGAATTGCTGGAAGCCCTGCGTGAAGCGAACGTAAAGAAGCTCAATGTTCTTTATGTCAACGACCTGGACCAGGGTCCTTACATTTCCAGCACATTGAATATTGACCCGACCAAGAATGAGCTTGAAGCTCTGGTCGAAATCTACCGGATGATGCGCCCGGGTGAGCCACCCACCAAGGACGCCGCGCAGAACCTCTTCAAAAACCTTTTCTTTGCCGAAGAGCGTTATGACCTGTCCGGCGTGGGTCGCATGAAGTTCAACCGCCGTGTGGGTCGGACCGAAGTAGAAGGCCAGGGCGTTCTGGACCGTCAGGACATCCTTGATGTGCTGCGTGTGCTGATTGATATCCGCAACGGTAAAGGCAGCGTCGATGATATCGATCACCTGGGCAACCGTCGCGTTCGCAGCGTTGGCGAAATGGCAGAGAATGTGTTCCGTGTTGGTCTCGTCCGCGTGGAGCGTGCAGTGCGTGAGCGCCTTTCCGTGGCCGAAAGTGAAGGCCTGTCTCCCCAGGAGCTGATCAATGCCAAGCCTGTGGCGGCCGCGGTCAAGGAATTTTTTGGTTCCTCGCAGCTTAGCCAGTTCATGGATCAGAACAATCCGTTGTCAGAAGTCACCCACAAGCGCCGGGTTTCGGCACTTGGTCCTGGTGGCCTGACCCGGGAACGCGCGGGCTTTGAAGTTCGCGACGTGCACCCGACGCATTATGGCCGGGTCTGCCCGATCGAGACGCCTGAAGGGCCGAACATCGGCCTGATCAACTCGCTGGCGGTCTATGCGAGAACCAATGACTATGGTTTCCTCGAGACGCCTTACCGAAAAGTAAATAACGGCAAAGTGACTTCCGACGTTGAATATCTTTCGGCCATTGAAGAGGGTGATTTTGTGATCGCCCAGGCCAACGCCGAGCTGGATAAAGCCGGTAAGTTCACTGACGACTTCATTCCATGCCGTCACCAGGGCGAATTCACGCTGATGGTCCCCTCGGACATCTCCTACATGGATGTGTCGCCCAAGCAGATCGTTTCGGTGGCGGCATCACTGGTTCCGTTCCTGGAGCACGATGACGCGAACCGAGCGCTGATGGGTTCCAATATGCAGCGCCAGGCCGTACCCACACTGAAGGCTGAAAAGCCACTGGTCGGTACCGGCATGGAGCGCAGCGTGGCGACCGACTCCGGTGTAACGGCCGTTGCTCGCCGCGGAGGAATCGTTGACCAGGTGGATGCCGGCCGTATCGTGGTTCGTGCCAATGAGGAAGAAGTACCCGTTGGCGATCCTGGTGTGGATATCTACAACCTGACCAAGTATCAGCGTTCGAATCAGAACACCTGCATGAATCAGCGCCCGCTGGTTCGCGTTGGCGACCTGGTTTCAAGTGGCGATGTGTTGGCTGACGGGCCCTCTACTGACCTGGGTGAACTGGCCCTGGGTCAGAACATGCTGGTCGCGTTCATGCCCTGGAACGGTTACAACTTCGAGGATTCGATTCTGATTTCAGAACGTGTGGTGCAGGAAGACCGCTACACCACCATTCACATCGAAGAGATGACCTGCGTCGCCCGCGATACCAAGCTGGGTTCTGAGGAAATTACCGCAGATATCCCCAATGTGGGCGAACACAACCTGAACAAGCTTGACCAGGCTGGCATTGTCTACATCGGCGCCGAAGTCAGCGCGGGCGATATCCTGGTGGGCAAGGTAACGCCCAAGGGTGAGACCCAGTTGACGCCGGAAGAAAAACTGTTGCGTGCCATTTTCGGTGAAAAAGCCTCTGACGTAAAAGACACGTCATTGCGGGTTCCCAGTGGTATGGACGGCACGGTGATTGACGTGCAGGTGTTTACGCGGGATGGGGTCGAAAAAGACGAGCGCGCTATATCCATTGAGAAAGAGCAGTTGCGCCAGGTCCGCAAGGATCTTGACGATCAGCTCCGGATCGTGGAAAACGCAATTTTCCAGCGACTGGATAACGCGTTGAATGGCCAGGTTGCCGACAAGGGCCCCGCCAAGCTGAAGAAAGGCAGCAAGGTAACTTCCGCCTATCTCGCGGACCTCGACCGGGAAGACTGGTTCAAGCTCCGCATGAACTCTGACGCGCTGAATGAACTGCTCGAGCAGATGGCCGATCAGCTGAAAGAACAGCGCAAAGGGTTCGATGCCCGCTTCGAAGAGAAGAAAGGCAAGATCACCCAGGGCGATGATCTCGCGCCGGGCGTGCTCAAGATGGTCAAGGTCTATATGGCGGTCAAACGCCGTATCCAGCCAGGCGACAAGATGGCTGGACGTCACGGTAACAAGGGTGTGATCTCGATGATCGTGCCCACCGAAGACATGCCTTATATGGAAGACGGTACGCCCGTTGATATCGTGCTCAACCCGCTGGGTGTGCCTTCCCGAATGAATATCGGGCAGGTGCTGGAAACCCACCTGGGCTGGGCAGCCAAGGGTCTGGGCCTGCGCATCGGCGAAATGCTGGAACGCAAGGCTGAAACCAAGGAGATTCGCAAGTATCTCGGCCAGATCTATAACAGTGACCGAAAAGGCCGGGTCGATGTCGACGAATTTACCGACGAAGAAATCATGACTATGGCCGGGAATCTGGAAGCGGGTGTGCCGATGGCGACGCCGGTTTTCGATGGTGCTGACGAGCAGGAAATCAAACACCTGCTCGAGCTTGCCGAACTGCCCAGGAGTGGCCAGTGCACCCTGTATGACGGGCGCACGGGCGATCCGTTCGAACGTCCGGTCACCGTGGGTTATATGTACATGCTGAAACTCAACCACCTGGTTGATGACAAGATGCATGCACGTTCAACCGGTCCGTACAGCCTCGTAACCCAGCAGCCACTTGGCGGTAAAGCCCAGTTTGGTGGCCAGCGTTTCGGGGAAATGGAAGTCTGGGCGCTCGAAGCGTACGGTGCAGCCTATACGCTGCAGGAAATGCTGACAGTCAAATCTGATGATGTCAGCGGCCGTAACCAGATGTACAAAAACATTGTCGATGGTAATCACCAGATGGCGGCAGGCATGCCTGAGTCCTTCAACGTACTCGTGAAGGAAATCCGCTCGCTGGGTATCAACATCGAACTCGAAGAATCTTCATAGGAGATCAGCAGTGAGAGATTTACTCAATCTGTATGGAAGACAGCGGCAGCCGCTGGATTTTGATGCAATCCGGATTGGCCTTGCGCCTCCCGATTTGATTCGCTCCTGGTCTTTTGGAGAGGTCAAAAAGCCCGAAACGATCAACTATCGGACGTTTAAACCAGAACGCGATGGGCTGTTTTGTGCAGCCATTTTCGGACCGGTAAAAGACTACGAATGCCTGTGCGGCAAGTACAAGCGCATGAAGCACCGTGGTGTGGTCTGCGAGAAATGCGGTACCGAGGTCACCCTGACCAAGGTTCGTCGTGAACGCATGGCCCACATCGAATTGGCCAGCCCGGTCGCCCACATCTGGTTCCTCAAGTCGCTGCCTTCCCGCATCGGCCTGATGCTGGATATGACCCTGCGTGATATCGAGCGGATTCTTTACTTTGAATCTTACGTCGTACTCGACCCGGGCATGACTGATCTCGAGCGTGGACAGCTGCTGACTGATGAGCAGTACCTCGACACGATGGAGCAGTGGGGCGATGAGTTCGATGCCAAGATGGGTGCGGAAGCCATTTATTACCTGCTACGCAACATTGACCTGAAAGAAGAAGAATTGCGGCTTCGCGATGACATTGGCGCTACCCGTTCAGTCACCAAGCTGAAACGGCTTTCCAAGCGTATCAAGCTGGTTGAGGCTTTCATAGATTCCGGTAATCGTCCGGAATTCATGATCATGACCGTGCTGCCCGTATTGCCTCCCGATCTTCGTCCGCTGGTTCCGTTGGATGGCGGTCGGTTCGCAACCTCGGATCTCAACGATCTCTATCGGCGCACGATCAACCGTAACAACCGCCTGAAGCGTCTGCTTGAACTCAATGCACCGGACATCATCGTGCGAAATGAGAAGCGCATGCTGCAGGAAGCCGTTGATGCGTTGCTGGATAACGGCCGCAGAGGTCGCGCGATCACGGGTACCAATAAGCGTCCGCTGAAATCTCTTGCCGATATGATCAAGGGTAAGCAGGGGCGTTTCCGTCAGAACCTGCTGGGTAAGCGGGTTGATTACTCCGGTCGTTCAGTGATTGTGGTTGGACCGAAGCTCAGACTTCATGAGTGCGGGTTACCGAAAAAAATGGCGCTGGAGCTGTTCAAGCCGTTCATTTTCAGCAAGCTGCAGCGCCGCGGTATGGCCGCCACCATCAAGGCAGCCAAGAAGCTGGTCGAAGCTGAACGGGCGGAAGTCTGGGATATCCTCTCAGAAGTGATCCGTGAGCATCCGGTACTTCTTAACCGAGCGCCGACGCTTCATCGTTTGGGCATCCAGGCATTTGAGCCGGTACTCATCGAGGGTAAAGCCATTCAGCTTCATCCGCTGGTCTGCACCGCGTTTAACGCCGACTTTGATGGCGATCAGATGGCCGTTCACGTGCCGCTGTCCGTTGAAGCGCAGCTGGAAGCACGCGCCTTGATGATGTCTACCAACAACATCCTGTCACCCGCCAATGGCGAGCCGATTATCGTTCCGACGCAAGACGTGGTGCTGGGTCTGTATTACATGACCCGCCATCTCGAAGGCGCGCGAGGGGAGGGCATGTACTTCAGTGATATTGATGAAGTACACCGGGCATTCGAAAACAAGAAAATCGATCTGCACGCCCGCATCAAGGTGCGGATTGACGAGACCATTATTTCCGAGCATGGCGAGGAGCGTCATGAGACCAACCTGGTGGACACCACCGTGGGCAGGGCTCTGCTGGCTGAGATTCGCCCGTCAGGAATGCCGTTTCGTCTGCTCAATGAGACACTGAAGAAAAAGCAGATCTCAGGTCTGATCAACTCCTGCTATCGCCGTCTCGGCCTGAAGAAGTCTGTCGTATTTGCTGACAAGCTGATGTACACCGGTTTCCACTTCGCCACCAAGGCAGGTGTTTCAATCGGCATCGATGACCTGATGGTGCCTGACGAGAAGAAGGGCATTCTGGACGATGCTGAAGCTGAAGTCGTCGAGATTCAGAACCAGTATGTATCTGGTCTCGTCACCTCAGGTGAGCGGTACAACAAGGTGGTTGATATCTGGTCACGTACTAATGAACTGGTGGCCCGCGCCATGATGAAGCGCATGGGTAAGGAATTCGTTACGAATGCTGCCGGTGAACAAGTGGCGCAGGATTCCATGAACTCCATCTTCATCATGGCAGACTCAGGCGCTCGTGGTTCCGCTGCGCAGATCAGGCAGCTGGCCGGTATGCGAGGCCTGATGGCGAAACCTGATGGTTCCATCATTGAAACGCCGATCACTGCCAACTTCCGCGAAGGCCTGGACGTTCTGCAGTACTTTATCTCTACACACGGTGCCCGTAAGGGTCTGGCAGACACCGCGCTGAAAACCGCCAACTCGGGTTACCTGACCCGTCGCCTGGTGGATGTGGCGCAGGATCTGGTCACTACCGAAGTGGACTGCAAGACCGACAGAGGCGTCACCATGCAACCGATCGTTGAAGGCGGTGATGTTGTTGAACCGTTGAGTGAACGTGTACTGGGCCGGATGGTGGCGGAAGATGTTCTCAAGCCGGGAACCGACGAAGTGCTCTGTCCGCGTAACACCCTGCTTGATGAGCAGATGGTCGAAATGCTGGAAGAGAAAGGTGTCGACCGCATGTACGTTCGTTCGACCATTACCTGTGAAACCCGTCATGGCGTCTGCGCCTCCTGCTACGGTCGTGACCTGGCGCGTGGGCACATCGTCAATATCGGTGAGGCGGTAGGCGTTATTGCCGCCCAGTCGATTGGTGAGCCGGGTACCCAGCTGACCATGCGTACGTTCCACATCGGTGGCGCCGCTTCCAGGGCAGCCGCGGTGGATCACATCCAGGTTAAATCAAGCGGCAGTGTCCGTTTACATAATATGAAAACGGTCGAAAATGTGGACAAGAAGCTGGTGGCGGTTTCCCGCTCCGGTGAATTGTCGGTTATCGATGACCATGGCCGCGAACGTGAACGTTACAAAGTGCCTTATGGTGCGATAATTTCGGTTCGCGACGAAGAAGCTGTGACGGCTGGCGATGTCACCGCAACATGGGATCCGCACACGCATCCGATCGTTACGGAAGTGAAAGGCACGGTGGGCTTCCACGAGTTTATCGATGGCGTTACCGTCAATGAGCACCTGGACGATATCACTGGCCTGACGAGCCTGATTATCACCGATCCAAAACAGCGTGGCAGCGCAGGTAAGGACCTGCGTCCGATGATCAGCCTGGCCGACGCCAAGGGCAAAGAGCTGTTCCTGGCCGGCACCGAAATCCCTGCACACTATTTCCTGCAGGCAGGCTCTATTGTCCAGATGCAGGACGGGCAGGAAGTCAACGTGGGTGACGTGCTGGCACGTATTCCGCAGGAATCTTCCAAGACCCGTGATATTACCGGTGGTCTGCCCCGGGTTGCCGACCTGTTCGAAGCGCGCAAGCCGAAAGAACCGTCCATCCTGGCGGAAGTTTCCGGCATCGTCAGCTTTGGCAAGGACACCAAGGGCAAGCAGCGGCTTGTAATCACCATGGACGACGGGGAAACCTACGAAGAGCTGATTCCGAAATGGCGCCATGTGATCGTGTTCGAAGGTGAACGTGTTGAGAAGGGTGAGACCATCGTGGATGGCGAACCCAACCCGCATGATATTTTGCGTCTGCTGGGTGTAGAAGCCCTGGACGAGTACCTGGTGAAAGAAATCCAGGACGTTTACCGCCTGCAGGGTGTGAAAATCAACGATAAGCACATCGAAGTCATTGTTCGGCAGATGCTACGCAAAGCCGAAATCATGGACGGCGGCGACACGCGCCTGCTCCGTGGTGAGCAACTTGATGTCGCAAGGGTGCTGGAAGAGAATGCCATTGCCCATAAAGATGATGTACGTCCTGCGGAATACCAGCGAGTTTTACTGGGCATTACCAAGGCGTCCCTGGCAACAGAGTCGTTTATTTCAGCGGCATCGTTCCAGGAAACCACCCGCGTGCTTACGGAAGCAGCGGTGCGTGGCACAACCGATCACCTGCGTGGTTTGAAAGAAAACGTGATTGTGGGTCGGTTGATTCCAGCCGGTACGGGTATGGCTTACCACAATTCGCGCAAGCATCAGCCAGAGGAAGAGGCCGAGATCGATCTCGCCGCGCTGGCCACGGCTATCGCAGCGGAAGAGTTTGCCAGCCTCGAAAGCGCCTCCGAGAAAGACAGCTAACGGAGCTCCAATCCATTAGCTGAGCAGTAAAAAATCCCGGCGAGGACGGTTTTTCCGCAGGAAAAGAAGCCCTCGCCGGGATTTTTTACGGATTCCCATAAAGGACACTTGCATTCTGCGGAACATTCTGGCATCCTTCTCCGGCTAACAGATGCAACCCCTTCCAAAAGAAGGGCCGTGCGGTAAAAAGACCGTTACGGAGAGCCGATGTCGCCGGCGCGTGGGCCGGACTCAACGGCGCCCAATCCCGAATAGATACACGGGGGTTGGGCGTTTGGCATTATCTGAATCGGGTGTTTTTATACACCAAACCTGGTGGTCGAGACGTAATCGACTGCCTTTTAATTTGTCAGGACTAAGGAAATTATGGCGACGATCAACCAACTCGTACGCAAGCCTCGCAAAGACAAAGCTTACAAGAGCAATGTTCCTGCGCTGGAAGGCTGCCCGCAGAAGCGCGGTGTTTGTACCCGTGTTTACACAACCACACCGAAGAAACCGAACTCAGCTCTTCGCAAAGTTGCACGTGTGCGTTTGACGAATGGCTATGAAGTGACAAGTTACATCGGTGGTGAAGGTCATAACCTCCAGGAGCACAGCGTGGTCCTGATCAGGGGTGGCCGTGTCAAGGATTTGCCTGGTGTGAGGTATCACACGGTTCGCGGAAGCCTCGACACCGCTGGTGTGAGCGATCGTCGGCAAGGCCGTTCTAAATACGGCGCCAAACGGCCCAAAAACTAACCCTCACTGACGAAGCAAACAAACGGAAAGCGAACATGTCCAGAAAGCATACAAACTACACACGTGAGATTCTGCCCGATCCCAAGTTTCAGAGCGAATTGATCACGCGTTTCATCAACATGGTCATGACCAGTGGCAAGAAGTCTGTCGCGGAGAAGATTGTCTACGGCGCTATCGACACTATCAGCGAGAAAAACAAAACGGCCGATGCGATCGAGCTTGTCGAAAAAGCCCTGGAGCACGTCAGCCCGATGGTTGAGGTTAAATCCCGCCGGGTGGGTGGTGCTACCTACCAGGTGCCTGTCGAAGTGCGTCCAAAAAGGCGTCAGACACTGGCCATGCGCTGGATTATCGATGCAGCGCGTAAGCGTGGTGAAAAGAGCATGCCCAACCGCCTCGCGGGTGAGTTGCTGGATGCCGTTGAGCAGCGTGGAACCGCGGTTAAAAAACGCGAAGACACTCACCGCATGGCTGAAGCTAACAAGGCGTTTGCGCATTACCGCTGGTAAGCGCGATCAACAACAGAATTTATTGAGGTTAAGACAGTGGCCCGTACTACACCCATTGAGCGTTATCGGAATATCGGCATCATGGCTCACATTGATGCCGGCAAGACGACGACCACTGAGCGCATCCTGTTTTACACCGGTGTTTCACACAAGATCGGTGAAGTGCACGATGGCAACGCAACCATGGACTGGATGGAGCAGGAGCAGGAGCGTGGAATCACGATCACGTCCGCTGCGACCACCTGTTTCTGGAGTGGTATGGATCAGCAGTTCGCCGAACATCGCATCAACATCATCGACACGCCGGGACACGTCGACTTCACCATTGAAGTAGAGCGTTCATTGCGCGTGCTTGATGGCACAGTCGCTGTTTTCTGCGCTGTAGGCGGTGTTCAGCCACAGTCAGAGACGGTCTGGCGCCAGGCTACCCGTTATAGCGTTCCGCGTATGGCTTTCGTCAACAAGATGGATCGTACCGGTGCCGATTTCATGCGGGTCGTTGAGCAGATCAAAGAGCGTCTGGGCGCTCGCGCGGTCCCCATTCAGTTGCCCATCGGGGCTGAAGAGGATTTCGAAGGCATCGTGGATCTGGTGCGCATGCAGGCCATCTACTGGAATGCTGAAGACCAGGGTACGACATACGATGCCCGCGAGATTCCTGAGCATTTGCAGGCGGAAGCTGAATCAGCCCGTGAGTACATGGTTGAGTGTGCTGCCGAAGCGAACGAAGAATTGATGGAGGCCTACCTGGAAGATGGTGAGCTGAGTAACGAGCAGATCATCGAAGGTTTGCGTGTCGGCACCCTGGCCAACGATATCGTTCCCTGTGTCTGTGGAACGGCGTTCAAAAACAAGGGTGTGCAGGCGATGCTGGACAAGGTGATTGAGTTGATGCCTTCTCCGCTGGATGTGCCCGCCATTACCGGTATCAACGAAGATGAGTCTGAAGGCGTGCGAAGCAGTTCAGATGATGAGCCGTTCGCGGCGCTGGCATTCAAGATTGCGACTGATCCCTACGTGGGCACGTTGACATTTTTCCGTGTTTACTCCGGAGTGCTGAAATCTGGTGACACCGTATTCAACCCGGTCAAGAGTAAAAAAGAGCGCGTCGGTCGTATTCTCCAGATGCACTCCAACTCCCGGGAAGAGATCAAGGAAGTGCGGGCTGGCGATATCGCTGCCGCGGTTGGTCTCAAGAACATGACGACGGGCGACACGCTGAGTGACCTGAACGACATTATTACGCTGGAGCGGATGGATTTCCCCGATCCGGTCATTTCCGTAGCCGTTGAGCCCAAGACCAAGGCTGACCAGGAAAAAATGGGCGTAGCGCTGGGTAAGTTGGCGCAGGAAGATCCGTCTTTTCGTGTTCACACGGATGAAGAATCCGGCCAGACCATTATCTCCGGCATGGGTGAGTTGCACCTGGATATCATCGTCGATCGCATGAAGCGTGAGTTCAAGGTTGAAGCCAATGTGGGTCGTCCACAGGTGGCTTACCGCGAAACGATTCGCAAGGCGGTTGAGGCCGAAGGCAAGTTTGTCAAACAGTCCGGCGGTCGTGGTCAATACGGTCACGTCAAGATCAAGCTGGAGCCGATGGAGCAGGGCGGTGGGTACGAATTTGAAAATGCCATCGTTGGTGGTGTTGTGCCGCGCGAGTACATCAGCTCGGTGGATAAAGGTATCCAGGAGCAGGTCGGTAACGGCGTGATCGCAGGTTACCCGGTAGTCGACGTGAAGGTTACCTTGTATGACGGTTCCTATCACGAGGTGGATTCAAACGAAATGGCCTTCAAGGTAGCTGGCTCCATGGCTTTCAAGAATGCAGCCATTATTGCCAACCCGGTTTTACTTGAGCCTCTGATGAAGGTTGAAGTTGTGACGCCTGAAGATTACATGGGCGATGTAATGGGTGACCTTAATCGTCGCCGCGGCATCGTGCAGGGTATGGAAGACGGTCCGGCAGGCAAAGTGATCAACGCACACGTGCCGTTGTCCGAGATGTTCGGTTATGCAACCGACCTGAGGTCACAGACCCAGGGCCGCGCAACCTACACCATGGAATTCGATCACTACGCCGAAGCGCCGGCCAGTGTTGCTGAAGAAATTGTCAAGAAAACTGCCTGACCTGTTGGGCATAACGAATAGATAGATTGAAGAGGATCGATCGATGTCAAAAGAAAAGTTCGAACGTACAAAGCCCCACGTAAACGTGGGAACGATTGGTCACGTGGATCACGGCAAGACGACGCTGACGGCGGCGATGACGAAGGTCTGTGCCGAAGCGCGCG